>Ga0247611_10000183_pt1 | contig 129514 bp, 146 predicted proteins | sample 177DNAGHGhighgp2_FD_192422 | JGI IMG/M metagenome (GOLD analysis project Ga0247611, IMG submission 192422) | Sheep rumen microbial communities from Palmerston North, Manawatu-Wanganui, New Zealand - 1770 DNA GHGhigh gp2 | ecosystem: Host-associated > Mammals > Digestive system > Stomach >...
AATAATTGTAGCGCCCTTACTACTGTAAGTTTCCCTGCATGTACGTCAATTGGCTATGGTGCATTTCAGACTTGCCAGTCCCTTACTACCGTAAGTTTCCCTGTATGTACGTTAATTGGCAGTTATGCGTTTAATAATTGTAGCGCCCTTACTACTGCCGATTTTCCTGTATGTACGTCGATTAGCACGTATGCGTTTCACAGTTGCTACTCCCTTACTACCGTAAGTTTCCCTGTATGTAAGTCGATTGGATATTATACATTTTATAGTTGCCGTTCCCTTACTACTGCTGATTTCCCTGTATGTAAGTCGATTGGCAATTTTGCATTTGCTAATTGTAGCGCCCTTACTACTGCTGATTTCCCTTCATGTACGTCAATTGGCGGCTCTGCGTTTTACAGTTGCTACTCCCTTACTACTGTAAGTTTCCCTGTATGTACGTTAATTGGCAGTTATGCATTTTATTTTTGCACTGCTCTTACTACTGCTGATTTCCCTTTATGTACGTCAATTAACAGTTATGCGTTTCAGGCTTGCCAGTCCCTTACTACTGCTGATTTCCCTGTATGTGCGTCAATTGGCAGCTCTGCATTTTATTTTTGCACTGCTCTTACTACTGCTGATTTCCCTTCATGTACGTCTATTGGCTATGGTGCATTTCAGGCTTGCTACTCCCTTACTGCTGTAAGTTTTCCTGTATGTACGTTAATTAGTTATAGTGCATTTCAGAATTGTAGCGCCCTTACTACTGCTGATTTTCCTTCATGTACGTCAATTGGCGCTTATGCATTTGATTCTTGTAGAGCGCTTACTACTGCTGATTTTCCTTCATGTACGTCAATTGGCAGTTTTGCATTCCAGAATTGTAGCACCCTTACTACTGTAAGTTTTCCTGTATGTAAGTCGATTGGCAGCTCTGCATTTCAGGCTTGCTACTCCCTTACTGCTGTAAGTTTTCCTGTATGTACGTTAATTGGCAGTTATGCATTTCGTAGTTGTTATAACTTATTATCTTTATATTTACTTGGTTCATCCGTGCTAACACTTGATGGTGCTAATGCCTTTCATTCTACTCCAATCTCTACTTACACAACTTCCACAGGTGGGGTTTACGGTTCTATATTTGTACCTGCAAGTCTTTACGACAGCTACATTACAGCTACTAACTGGTCAATATATTCTGCACGTATAGTTTCAGTATAAATGAGGTATTCTATGAAAACAAATAGTCCTGATACTTATATATCTTTCCCAGACATTAGAGATTATACTTTATCCTCTAAAATCAACACATGTAATCTTCCTCTAACCTATATCAATTCTCCCCTAAAAATCAAATCTCAAGGCGCGCAGTCAACATGTGTGGCTCACGCCTTGGCTTCATTGATTGAATTTCACAACTTTAAAGAAACTCAATCGTACATGCGTTTTAGTACTGATTTTATTTACGGCTGTCGATTTGATGCTGCTTATTTAGGAGATGGTATGTGTTTACGCGATGGTTTAAAGGTGATTCAAAAATACGGTGACGTAGAATATTCCCTACTTCCTGGTAATACTAATGTATCAAAGGCGCGCAGCAAAGTCGAACGAAATTTTAGTCAGTTACGGCGCGCGGCCTATCCGAATCGTATTAGTGCGTATTATAAAATTAAAACATTAGATGAATTAAAATATTCTCTATATTACGACGGACCAGTAATAGCAACTATGAAATGGTATAAGAAAAGTAATGCGTTTATGGATGGAATCTATCACTACGATCCATCCAATGATTTTTCTTATCATGCTGTGTTAATAATTGGTTGGGATAAAAATAATTTAATAGTTCAAAATTCTTGGGGTATCTTCTTTGGTAAAATGGGTTTATTTTACATACCATTTAAACAAATGAATCAAATTTTTGTCGAATTTTATGGTGTTACAGATAATATTACGAATGTTAAACAACCATCGAAAACAACTAAAGTATGTAGTCCTATAATTAATTTAATCTTTAAATTGTTAAAGCCACTTTTAAAAATTTGACACATACTCATATTTATGCTATACTAAAATAAGAAGGGATAATAATATTAAAAAGGAGCACTCAATGAAATTACAAATATTAATACCTCAATACGAGGAAACTGATGAAATTATAAAACCTCTTCTTGACTCAATTGCTCTTCAGCAAAATGTAGATTTTAATGAAGTAGGTGTTATTATTGCAAATGATGGTTCTGACGTACATTTATCTGATGAATTACTTGAATCATATCCATATGATATTAAATATATTCTTGCACCACATGGCGGTGTATCGGCCGCGCGCAATGTATGTCTTGATAATGCGACAGCAGAATATGTAATGTTTTGTGATGCAGACGACATGTTTTTTAATATGTGCGGTTTATGGGTTATATTTCGTGAAATGAGTTTGGGTGTATTTGATTCACTTACTTCAATTTTTATTGAAGAAACTCGTAACCCAGAAACAAATGAACCTTTTTATATTAATCGTGAAGGTGACAGCACTTTTGTTCATGGTAAAGTCCATCGTCGCCAATATTTAATTGAAAAAGATATACGCTGGAATCCGGACCTTACTATTCATGAAGATAGTTTTTTCAATATTCAATGTGGCGCTTTATCACAAAATGTTAAATATTGTCAATCTCCATTCTATTTATGGAAATGGCGCGATGATTCGGTTTGTCGTCATGACCCAAAATACATTCTTAAAACTTATCGTAATATGATTGATAGTAATAATGCTTTAATTAAAGAGTTTCGTCGTAAAGGGTATCCAGATAAAGCTGCTTTTTATCTTGCCTTTATGATTTTTGATGCATATTATACAATGAATAAACCAGAGTGGATTAATCAAGAGAATAAAGAATATCGAGATTCTACCGAGCGTCATTTCGCAGAATATTACAAAGAAAATAAAGCAGTATGGCAAATGATACCATCGCAAGAGAAAATGCAAATTTCTCAAGGGGTGCGCGATAGAAGTATAGCTGAAGGTATGCAAATGGAATTGATGACAATAGATGAATGGTTAAATCATATTGAACAATTAGCATAATTATATACTATGTAAAAATCTAAGACGCTTCGGCGTCTTATTTTTATACTCATTTTCGTTCTTTCCTACTTATTTATAGACAAGGAAAAGGAGGTCGATTAGCCATGGCGTACAAATATTTTAATCCAAATCCTTCAAACTTGTCTGTTGGTGATTGCGTAATTCGCGCAATTGCCAAACTTACTAATTATAACTGGCAAGACACCTATGACAGAGGCTATAGTGGTGACAGCAAAGAAGAAATGATTGAAAAGCTGAAAGATATGATGATGAAAGCTGACAAACCAGAAATGAAACAAGCTATTCAGAATTGTATTGCTACTATGGAGAAATAGATAGATTATTATGGGCGCCTATGTTTTATGCATAGGCGTCTTTTATATAGATAGGAGACAAAGGAAATGAAGGGAGATTTTACTGGATTCACCTTCGTATATAACGGTCATTCCTATACGACTGAAGAGTTAGGAATAACAAGGGTGAGTGATGGAGACAGGTATAACGAACCGCTTATACCAGAATTAGAAGATAAAACAATAGAAATTCCTGGCTTAGACGGTAGTTACTATTATGGTAGTGACTTCAAGTCAAGAAATTTTCCTATAAAAATTGCATATGATTCACTAAATGAAACCCAGTTCAGGTTGATGAGGCAGATATTTGGCGTTAAACATACGGGTTTACTTATTTTCGATGAAGCGCCGTATAAGCAATATCGCGTGAAGATAGCCTCGCCGCCGGAGCTGGATTTTGTGTGCTTTGATGAACGAATTAAAGAAGAAGTTGATTTTGATGGAATTAAAGGTCAAACTACTGTTGAGCGAAATACACAAAATACGCATCGTATTTATAAAGGCGAAGGTACAATTGAGTTTGTAGCTTACTATCCATTTGCAATTCAAGTATTTAAGACACTTAATGAATATGAAGATACGGATTATCCAAATAAGAGTGAATGGGCCGCAGCAAGTAGATTACTTGACACATCAGATGATTTATCTAATGAAATTGATTTAACTAATGGCCAAATTAATTTATATAATGCTGGTGATGTAGATATTGGCTTTTCACTTTATGTTCCTTTTACAGAGCAACCTTTTAATTCAGATATACAATTAAGTTATTCTTCTTATGAATTACGTATTTTAAATACAATAACTAAAAAAGGCGAAGACAAAGGCTTTTTAATTAATACCGTTAATGGATTAGTTGAAGGAGTATCAACTGATTTATCTGCTGAATACGATACATTAGTTACGTCTGGCAATATATATAATGAATATGCAATAGGCAATTTTTTCAAGGTCGCGCCAAATACGGATAAAAATGAACGTACAATCATTGAATTAGAAGGCGGCGTTGAAGGAATGAAACTTTATTATAATTACTTATACTTTTAGGAGGAAAAGGAATGGCGATTTTAAGAAAGCCATATGAAATTTCGGTCTGGGAAGACATATTAGTGGCTGAAGATGAAAAAGATGGTGAAATAATTCCTAGCCACTATGAAGAAAATCGAATAATGGTCATTGGATCGGATGAAATGACATCGCCTAATAAAGCGTTTTCTCCTGTTCTAATAAAGAATATGAATGGAGAGGTTACTTTAACCTTTTCAATGGCTTATAAATATTTTGACCCTGCATCTAATGCAGAGGTTATTAATCCATTTATTGGATATTTAATTAACGAAAGAAAAGTCAAGCTTCATTATGACAATAAATGGTATGACCTTATCATTGTAGACCATCAAGAAGATAGTGAGACAATGGTTTGGCAATATACAGCTAAAGATGCTTTTATTAATGAATTGTCAAAGAATGGATATGCTATTGAATTTAGTACCGAATTAGGAAATAATCAAGGTACTGCGATTCAGTTAGCAAAAGAAACTTTAAAAAACACAGATTGGACTGTTGATGAAGAAAACTCAGATACGTTAGTTCAAAAAGTAAACGAACCAATGGTGCGCGCAAATGTAGAAACGGCTTTTTCGATTGATATAGTCGGAGAATTGGCAGAAGGTGAAGAGCGTACTGTTACTATTGAAGCAAACGAAGAAATATATGTATTTTATAGTTATATAGCTAATAAGGAGGCTAAGTTTGTTCAATTTCTGCGAAAAAGTGATGAGGATACATTCACTTACGATGATAATAATAACATCATTGGTAGGAATTATCGTATTACTTCTGACATATCGTATACGATAGTCGATGAGAAAATCACTGGATTTGACGTAGATGGCGGCGGTGCCTGCCAAATCCTGTACGAGGACGACCGCGCGCAGTATACGACCAATCAAGGATATAGAATCGTATACGGGCCGCTCACTACATACGACCCAGTTATGGAACGTACGGTTGACCGTTATCAGGCCAACTTTCAAGATGGGACAACTCAAGAGGTATATAAATATACAGATAGTGACTATACTACTTCTAATGTGGTTCAGTCATATATAACAAATGGTTCTAATTTTAATGTACTTGAAGATGGGTCATTACAGGGATGGAGTAATGCCACTTCAACAAATAAAACAGATGAGAGTGGAAAGAAAATATATCAGCATATATCTTTGACCACTTATCCAGAACTTGATACTGGTACGAAGCTTATACAGTTAACTGACTTGACTCGTATTCAAGGTTTTTTAGAGTTAAAGTTTGATGGAGTTTTAGATAGCTCTTTTAACTACACCTATTTCAACTCTGGCTTTGAGGATAATGCTGGTTTTATTGACCATATTTCAGGTGGACAAGAGTTCGTTTTCCGTATTGCTTGCGCGAAGGCTAATGAGAAGCATGGAGATTTAATTCCATTGGACGACCCTGGCGTTCGTGCGATGGTTGCTTACTATAAAGAAGACGAATCAAGTAGCTCTATTTTAAAAAGAACTAACTATCGCTATATAGAAAATAAAGAAGATATAATTCTTAATTTTGACGGTAGTGGAGAAAAAGGTGAATGGGTTTTAGACAATCCAACGATTACTGGAGGTACTTTTTCTGTTGATTCAACTACTGGAGAAACGGATTATAAAAACTATGTAATTAATAATGTAGTTCAAGAACCTACGACAAATTCGGTTTATAAAGTTGAGGGTGATTCAACTGATTATGTTTGGGATAGTAAGACTTCTAAATATGTTCAAAAAACCGATACGAATTTTGTTAATTATTATCGTACAATCGCGCGGGCGCGAAAACCGGTAGCAAATACAATAATGACTGACCCGACAGTTAAAATTGGTATTTTCCTTTATACTACCGACGGCGCGCTGTGTGAGCCAGACGTATACACATATATTTCTGACATTCAAATAACAAAATGTGTATATGATAAAAATGAAAAGCCAATTACTGTTGGAAATATACCTACGACAACAGTGACAGAGACACCAACTTACTATTTAAAACCAAAGGATGGCACAACTAAAGAAAAAGTTGATGTATATTATACGTTAGGTGGACTTCAAAGTGCTATTGGCGCGAGTTCAATTGAGCCTATTTATAATAATGATTCAGAAAAGATTTTATCAATTAATGAAGCTCAATCAAATTGCTTTAATATATTACAAACAATTTGTGAAACTTTTGAATGTTGGCTCGATATAGAAGTAACGCATGACACAATTGGTGCAGTTGAACCTGGTACTAAACGTATTTTATTAAAAGAATTTGCTGGTAAAGATAATTTTGCTGGTTTTAAATATGGAATTAATTTAAAATCAATTCAACGTACTTTAAATAGTGAAGAAATTGTTACGAAGTTAATTGTAGATAACGTACAGAGTGATTACGTTGATGAAGGCGTGATGTCTATACGTAATGCAACCGCAAACCCAAGCGGTGAAGCTAATATAATTAATTTCGATTACTATATAAATAAAGGTTTAATTAAAAATGGTGAAGATTGTCGTAATGACTTAATTGCTTATCAGGCCGAAATGAAAGGCTATAATAATCAATTAAAGGAATTACAGACGCAAAAGAGTAAGCTTGACCTTGCTTTAGAAAAATTAAAAGCAGATAGAAATGTTTATACCGAATTAATTGACACAGCGAAGGATAAATATAATGAAGGGCTAGCCGATTTTAAAAAAGCAACTGGTTGGGATTATAATGATTATGTAGAACAATATGGAACAATAACTTCTATAGTTGATATGGCGCCAATTCAGCCTTCTGATATGGATGTTACTGGAGAAGAGGTTCCTACAGACGACCCTACGCCGAAAGATTCTACTAGTTGGACTTATAGTAGTTTAGGTTATGGCTTTGCAATTTATGGCGGAAAAGTCTATTGCGCAGACCAATATTTTAGTTCTTATTGGGGCGAAAGAGATTACGATGACTATTATACTTCTCGTTTAAGATGCTATCAAGATGGGGTATGGAAGGAAGAATGGTCAGTAAATAATACTGAAGAGCCTCTATTCCCAGAAGACGACCCTAAATACCATCAAAGTGATGCTTGGGATGCTGCTTGGGCTAATCATACTGCTGACGACCATGGCGCGGATGCAGTTAAAACCGCGACGGGGTCAATGAAGCTTGAAAACTATGGTTATTGCTATTGGGATTCTAAAAATTATTTAGCAGTTGGTTTATATTCTCCAGCTGATATAAATGTAAAATACTATCGTTTATATACTTGGAGCGATGAATCTAGTAGTTGGGTTAATGTTTATGAAGGTAATACTCCTCCTGGTGTTGGTAATGATTATAGAACCCCTTGGAATGATGCTTGGGGTAATCGAGGAAGAACTCGCCATGGAGAAACTACATTAAATAATGGCGACCTTACTGACCATGATGCTATAATTGAAATAGTTGGTCAGCTCTATACAGCTTCTGCGACTATAAACAATTATGCAGGAATTTTAACTAACCTTAATCAAGAATATGATAAGTTAAAACTTCAAGTTTATGGCGCGATTGATTATAACATTTCACTTTCTTCTATTGATGTAACAGAAGAAAACGAACAAACCTATCGTTATTCACGTTTGGTTTTAAGTGACTATATAGATGGAAATGATACTTTTGCTTTTTACTTCTACAGAACAGGTAGTACTGAAGATAAAGTTGAATATGAATCAACGGTTAGTACTAAATCATTTGAAGTTTATCGCCCTGTTAATGAATGGTATGACATTGTTACAGTAACAGCTATACCAGAACATTATCAATTATTTAAAACAGATAGTACAGATGCAATCGCGCTGAATACACCAATTCAAATAGTAGAGCAAGGTGTTGAAACATATCAGTTACTTCCGGATGAACAATGGAAGAACGAACATACAGGACTTCAAGAATTAATTGATGAAATTCAAGAACAAAAAGATACTTGTGAAAAAGCTTTTTACACAAAGTATTCACATTATATAAAAGAAGGTACATGGAGTTCAAACGACTATGTTGATGCAGAACTTTATTACCTTGATGCTTTACAAACGTCCGCTAATTCAGCAATGCCGAAGGTTGAATATTCAATTGATGTAGCTGAAGTCAGTGAATTAGAAGGGCTTGAAAATTATCAATTTGAAGTTGGTGATAAAACTTATATTGAGGATACGGAATTTTTTGGTTGGAACACATATTATGTTAATAACGAAACTAATGAAATTACGTACATTGCGCCGGCGCCAGATGAGTTTGAAAATTATAAATCATGTTTAAGGCCGGCGCGCGAAGAAATTATCGTATCTCAGGTTGAATGGCATTTAGATGAACCGGAGACAAACGTAATTACGGTTCAGAACTACAAAACTCGATTTGAAGACTTATTCCAAAGGCTGAGCGCGACCGTACAAACAGTTCAATATAATGAAGCCACTTATGCAAAAATAACTTCTTTACTTGATGTAGATGGAACAATTAATCAAAATGTTTTACTTGCTTCACTTAATGGTATTAGTGGTAGTACTTATGCGCTCACTTCAGATGGTTCAATAAAAATTACTGGAGACGAAATCCTTGTCCAGAATTTGACAAATCCTTCTAATTTTGTTAAAATAAATAGTGAGGGAATTAGAATTTCTTCAGACGGTCAAAAAACATGGGAAACAGCTATTGATGGTAATGGTATTAATGCTGGATTAGTTACAAGTGGAGAACTTAATACAGAACAAATTACAATTGGTAGTCGAGAAAATCCTACTTTCCGTTGGGATAAATACGGACTTAATGCATATAAGCAAGCCGCAGAGAATGAACCTTATGACCTTAATACTTTTGTAAGGTTTGACCAATATGGACTTTATGGAGTTCAGAAAGGAGAAAGTTACAAGGCACATTCGCTTGCAGAAGTTAAACGTGATGCACAGTTTGGTTTAACTTGGGATGGCTTCTTTATTAAGAATTCATATACAGGCGGCGGCTTAGTACAGATTACCAGTGATAATGACTTCCAAGTTATTAATTCTGACCAAACTGAAAAAATTAAAATTGGTGCGCTTGAATGGACTGATGGAGATACAGTTACGACAACACCGATTCCTGGCGTCGCGCCAAGTCTGTATGGAATTAGGATTAACAACAATGCAGGACAGACTGTTTTCAAAACGGGCGATGATGGAAATTTAACGATTACTGGTACTATTAATGCTACTGCTGGTAATATTGGCGGAATGGTAGTGAATAATGACTGGTTAAGAATGAACTATATTGTTCTTGAGCCAGGTGAAGGTATTTATTCAACTTATCCAAATAGAAAAGGAGAGCCACCAGTTGACCCATCAATTAGTGCTTACCCATTCTGGATTAGTGATACTGATGGTAGCGCGATATTTAACAATGTAACCGTTCGTGGTGCTATAAAAACAAGCGTATTTGAATACGAAGAAATTCAAGCCGTTGGTGGCGCGTTTATGTTTAGACCGTCAACGACAATTAAAGAAGTAGAACAAAGCGGCGATGATTTAATTATAAAAGTTGAAAAACCGCTTATATTACGTGATGGTGCTTGGTATAAGGTAAGCAACTACAATGAAGATACGACAGTTGATGCCGATGAATCATCTACTTTTGGATTAACACATATATATCAGTTATCAAAAGTTGCAATAAGAGATAATGAAAATAACATTACTGGATATACGTTGACCTTACTTGGCGCGGCTGCGTTATTAGATGCGGTTGATATTAACGATATACCAGGTGGCTCTATTATTGACATGGGTTATGAATCAAGCCATAGTTCATACAATAATGGCGCAAATAACTATGGAATTGGAATTAATAGTTCTGATAATTATATTAATTTGCCACCGCGCGCAATTAGCTTATTTGAAACTGAAGTTGACCATACGAAAACCCCTAAGGTATCGTATAAATATAAAGGAATTCTGGGCACACTGCCAGATGAAAGATTAAATAACTTAAACGTAAATACTAGTATCTATCAAAATATGAGAGGTACTCAAGGTATTTATACAAATAATATGTATATAGGTGATAATAAAAATTTTGTTACCTATTATTATGATAAAACTGCGCAAGAATATAGATTAATTATTAACGCAGATACTATTTATGAAGGTTATGATGATGAGGGTGACCCAATACCAGTAGGTGGAGACGGAAAAGACGGTGAAGATGCAATTACTGTTATAATTGATTCTTCAGCTGGTAATATGTTTGTACGTCAAGACATTCGTACTACATTAACTTGTCACGTCTATCAAGGTAGTGGTATGGACCCAGACCATGATATAACCGACCAAGTGACTAAGTTTACTTGGGTTAAATATGATAAAGATGGTGTAAAAGATGAAACATGGGCAAGACTGCCTGGCGGCCAAAGTATTACAATCGGTCCGGAGGATGTTGCATCTAAAGCAATTTTTAAATGTGAAGTAGAATTTTAGGAGGAGAAGGGAAAATGGCAACAACTAGTTATGGTTCAATAACAATTGTTGATATTACTGATGTGGGTGAATTTTCTGTGTATCCACAAGCTAATAAAGCGCAAACACAGATTTATAATCCTGATGCAAGCGGTGATACTGCTTATACACCAAATTGGGCCGAAAGTAATAATCCGTTAGTAATTACTCCAGTAGCATTTTACGCAGGAACAAATAAAACATCAGCGTCAAGATATACTTGGAAGAAATATATAAATGGAGTAGAAACTCAATTTACAAGTGGTGAAGTTGTGGCAGATACGGCGCGACATGAGAGTTTGACAATTAATACAAATGTTTTAACAGTAAGTAATGCAATAGTTACTTATGAAGTAACGGCATATTTTACTCCACCAAATTTTGGTACTGAAGAGTTAGAAGCTACTGGTCGTATAGATTTTTCGTTAATTAGTCGTGGAAGTTCTGCAAAAACGGTTAAAATTACAGGCAATAATATTTTTGCTTATGATGCAACAGGTAATTTAAAACAGGCAGGAGCATCACCTATTCTTTTAACAGCAACTTATAGTAATGTTACTACAGTTGGGTGGAAATATAAAACTGGTTCAACTTGGACATCGTATCCTACTACTGGCCCAGGTGGAGAACAAAATATTACTACTGGTAGTCCATCGACGTTAAAAGTTTTTGAAAATCAACAAGTAAGTGGTGCAAGCATTTTTACCGGTGATTCGCTAACGGTAAAATTTGAAGCAGTAGATATAGATGGGAACGAAGTTTCAGATATATTTACAATTACCAAATTAAGAGATGGCGGTATGATAGCTACTGCCACTTTAACAAATGATGACCAGATGATACCAGCTAATAAGGATGGAAGTACGACACCTGGCGCATTTGGTGAAGCAACTACAACAAAGATTACTATTTATGATAAGAACGGTAATGTAGATACAAATAACTGGGATATTGCGATTTCAAAAACCACTGGTTTAACCTATCAGAAATCTAAGAATGGTACTGATTGGTTTGCAGAAGGAATTACTGGTACTGACTATACTTATGTAAAAGTAACAGATATGACTGCAGCGGTTGATACTGGCAATATTACCTTTAGTTGTACTAATAAGACAGATAACACACAACATATAGAAAAGCAATTTTCGTTAGTGAAAGTTAAGGCAGGAAAAGACGGAGAAGACCCTGTAGTATATGATATTGTAGCTGATGTCGTAGCAGTAAATAAAAATGAAGCTGGGGCGTATTCTCCTACACAAGTAGTGTTTACTGCCAAACAGACTACTGGTAATACAACAGTAGATTGGGCAAATGGTTTTATTAGAGTTTTTGCTGATAACAGTGTTGTTGATACAAGTGATAATGCAAGGAGTTCGGTAACTTATAGTTTTTCGGGAAATAGTGTTCAGGTTTTCAGAGGCGTACTATATGAAGATAATAGTTTTACAAAACAATTAGCCTCTCAATCAGTTACTGTTACTAAAGATGGTACAAAGGGTGCTGATGGAAAACAGGGATTAGGTGCAATTAATGTAGTAATTGATAATGAAGCCGAAAGCATTCCTTGTCTTGCTAATAACAAGTTAGCTAGTGATTATACAATTACAATTCATTTTACAGGTTATCAAGGTATAACTACTAGACCTACTACAATTACAGTACCAAATATTAGTGGATTTACCGTACCAACAGGAGAATCAATTACTAAAACGGTAAGCGGAAATACAATTACCTATGTAATACCTGCTGGTTCAACACTAGCTACAAAAGGAAGCGCACAATTAAATTTCCAAGTTACTGGACAGCATTATGATAGTACGGGAACATTAGTAAATGACACCACAGCAACTGAAATTTCTAAATTGTTCAGTTGGTCACGTAGTTCAGCTGCGCAAGAATCAGTAATGGTACTGATTGAAACACCACAAGGTACAGTATGGGAAAATAGTCAAGGGCAATTAACCGCAGTAGCTAATGTACTTGATGGTAATACGCCAATAGCTGATGGTGATGCAACATATACTTGGCAACAATATGGTGGTACTAATCCTGGCGCTGACGGATATGGGACGTTAAAAACAGGAGCAAGTGCGAGCGGTAAGACTTTAACGGTTGGTGCGGCCGCAGTAGATGGTTTTGGTTCTTTCAGAGTGCTTGTTACATATCCTACGGGTGGAAGCAATTCTTATAGAGCATATGTGTCATTTATTGATAAATTTGACCCTATACAGGTAAGTGTCCATTCAACAATTGGTACACAAATTAAAAATGGTCAAGGCTATGGGGCCATGTATGTAAGAGTGACAAGAGATGGACAGGAGATTGATGAGATTCCTTTAAATGTTGAAGCAGTTACAGATACGGCACAGGCTGATAGTAATGCAACCTATTGTATTTTATGTACTAAACCTACAAGTACTACTAGTACTGACGATACGGTAGCCGCGCGCGGTAGTGCGGTTTTATATAAAAAAACTGGTTCGTCTTGGGCGCCTGCAACTATTACTAGTACTTATACTTGGACTTATCGTGGACCAGACGATGATGTACTTGATAGTAGTAAAAGAAAGCCGGCTACCACTGGAAAATGTGTTTATGTAGATGGAAGTTTAATTAATTCAAAAATTACAGCTGATGTAAAAGTTGAAGTAAATTAGGAGGTAATGTTATGGCTCAAGTTTCATATGGAACAATAACAATTACCGATACAAATGATATAGAAAGTATTTATATGGAGTATGCGCAGTCTACGTCAAATCAGACTGCGCCTACTTCTGGATGGGATACAGATATTCCGACTTGGCGGCAAGGCTATTATATTTGGCAACGTACTGTTACTAAGATGAGTGGAGTACCTCTTAGTTCTGACAGTTATGGAGAGCCGATTTGCTTAACTGGTTCAACTGGTTCTACGGGTGCGACCGGCCGCGGTGTGAGTTCAATTGTAACTACATACTGTAATTATGGAACGGGTGAACCTGCTGCAAGTTATAGCGGTTGGCAATCTACTGTACCGACGTATGATAGTACAAAACCAAATTATTGGGTTAAAACAGTTATTACATATACGACTGGCACTCCTGCAACAGATACAACCATTTATAAAGATAACGGTATTACTAATGCGACAAGTACTGCGGCCGCAGCAAATTCAACTGCACAAGCTGCGAGCAATAAAGCAGATAGTGCTTGGAGTAAAGCAGATAATGCAGAAACTATAGCGGGTAATGCTAATTCTGCAATTAGTGATTTAAATCAATATTTTTGGAGACAGAAAACAGCAACTACTAATGTACCTGCTGGTAGTTATGTCACTAATATACCTGGAACGACTTATAAAAATGACCCAGCACAAGGTGGTTTTAATAGTTTGGTTCAAGCAACAGGTATTTTCTTGAGAAATGGAATTACTACTTTGTCTTCGTGGACAGGTACTGCTTTGACTTTTAATAATCCATCAAGTGGCAATGCTCAGTTAATAATCGGTGCAAACGGTACGTTACAAAGTGGAAACTATACAAGGGGTTCAGATTCTAAATTCTCAAGTAATGGTACAAAGATTGATTTAATAAATGGTGATATTATTACAAAATATTTCCGTGTTTCACAGGGATTGGAGACTGGATTAAATGCGGGAGTATATGTTCATGGAACAATTGAGGCACTTGACGGTACTATTGGTACTGATTCTACTAATTATTGGGAAATTGGTAATGGAACGGATTATAATTTAAGTTCAACCGCGAAAATGATTGGCCATGGGTCATCTTATATTCAATTAGGAGATTCATCAACTTGGCGGCTTGCCACGAATCGTATTCATACTGGATGGTATGTGTCTAGTGATTCTTTACTTCATTATCCTAGTATTAATAGTAAGTATTGGGATTTTGGGCTTCATACACCAGCAGCCGCGACAGAAAAGTTCTTATACATTAGAAAATCTAAAGCAAATACAAGTGCAAGTAATACACTAACAAATTTACTTTATGATATTGATGATACGTATGCTACTCCTCAATGGGATTATGTTTTTTACATCTCTGCTGATGGTAGTTTATATGCAAAAAATTTATATGTATTAGATGAGAATGGTAATGCTACACAAATTGGCGGTACTGATGGAGTTTATCTCCTTAAGTCCGGTGGCACTATGACTGGCTCCATTACAATGTCTAATGGGGGTAAGTTTATTGGTGACTTAACTGGTAATGCAGACAGTGCGACAACCGCAACGACTGCAACTCAAGTTTCAAAGAATTTAAAAATTCAACTTAATAGTGGTACTACTGAAGGAACTAATCAATTTACCTATAACGGTAGTGCGGCAAAGAATATAAATATAACTAAATCTTCTATTGGTTTAGGCAACGTAGAAAATACTGCGCTTTCAACCTGGGCAGGTTCTTCTTCACTTACTACTGTAAAAGTTGGTACTTTAGCTGAAGCCGCGACAAGAGGGGTTGATACGTCGATTAGTGCAGCAAGTACTTCGACAAAACTTCCGACTTCTGCGGCGGTTGCTGCGTTTGTAGAAGGGAAAGGGTATTTGACTTCCTATACTGAAACCGACCCAACCGTACCTTCGTGGGCGAAGACATCATCTAAACCATCATATGGACTTACTGAAATAAGTGGTACTGATGACCTTCGTGCAATTGAGGCACTAACAGGCACATCCGGCTTTTTGAAGAAAACTGCGGCGAATACTTGGACCTTAGATACGAATACGTATTTGACTTCATATACAGAAACTGACCCGATATTTAAAGCTAGTGCGGCTTATGGAATTAGTAGTACAGATATTAGTAATTGGAATTCGAAGACGAGCAATACGGGTACGGTTACTTCAGTAGCTGCAAGTGGAAGCGGTGGAATTACAATTTCTGGTAGTCCAATTACTACGAGTGGGACTATTACTATTGGTTTGAACTTATCCACTGCTATTAACGGACTTGGAGAAGGCACGTCTAATGCGAATAGAAATGATTATATAGTTGCGCAATATGCGAGTGGCGGTACAACTACTACTACATATCATAGAAGAAGTTTAGCTCATATATTTGCGGCTCTTAATTCGAGTGATATTACAACTGCTTTAGGATATACACCGTATAATAGTACGAATCCGAATGGATATATTACTGCAAACCATACGAGTACATATAGTTTACCAATTGCAAAATATAATACATTGGGCGGGGTTAAACCAGCCTATAGTTCAACTAGTGCTGCAAGTTTGACTACTGCGGCCGCGACAAATACAACTACTCCTACTATTGCTGCAAAAACAACTACTAGTGGTAGATATTATGCAGTTGAAGTTGATAAAAACGGAATACTGTTTGTTAATGTACCATGGACCAATGTTAATTCAAGTTATTTAACTAGTTCAAGTACATTAAATTGGAATAATGTAACTCAAAATCGTCCAACTACTGCTAGTGGTTATGGAATTACTGATGCAATAACTAATGTATCTGCTACATCTGCAAGTGGTGGTTCAACAACTTTTACTTTAACTAAATCTAATGGTACTACATCAAGTTTTGATGTTGTTGTATATGCTTCTGCCGCAACGCAGGCTACTGATGCGAATTATTTAACAGATGGAACAACACGTTATTCTGTGGGTAGTGCTAAAAAACCAATATATTTTGATGGTGGTATTCCAAAGGCTTCAGATGGTACGGAAGGTACGTCAACTAAGCCGGTTTATTTAAGTAGCGGTACAATTACTGCTGGGTCAACATATGCGGGTGGTACTAAAGTTACTTTGAACAATAGTGATAAGGGCGCTTCTACTGCTTCATTCTATGCGCCGACAACCGGTGGAACTACTTCACAGGTATTGATTGGTAATGGTACGACTAGCGCGCCAGTTTGGACTAATATTAGTAGTTTGGTACCGACTAATGCTGGCACGGCTGATGCCTTTAGTTCAGCTGCGACAGTTGCATTAACTGGTGATACTACTGGTAGTGCAAGTAGTACAAAAGGATGGTCAATAACTACAAAGACAGATAGAATTTCAACTGTTGGAGATAATCGTGCGGTAGCAACTACACCAAATGATTATGTTAATAAAATTATTTTTCAAGGATTAAAAACTAATAGTTCTTTTGGTTCACCTTCTACAGATAGTTATTCGTATGTAGTTGGTTTACGTGGATGGTCAGATTCGTCAGGTGGAAATTCCCATGAATTTGCTTTTAATAATTCTGGTATCAACCATCGCTCGGGCGCCACAACTTCATGGAGTGCTTGGGAAAAGTTAATTACATCTAGTAATTATACGGATTATACTGTTACAAAAACTGGTTCAGGTGCGAGTGGTACTTGGGGAATTAATATTAGTGGTAAAGCAACTACTGCGGGAACAGCAGATGTTGCTAATTCCGTAGCTTGGGCCAATATAACTGGTAAGCCTATTAATTTTATAACAAATAGTGCATCATTAAGTACTAATGGCTGGAAAACACTTGGTGGTAGAACCGCACAAAATAGTATTGCTATTTCTTATGCTAATTCTAGCCAAGCTGCCTGGAATAGTGGAAGTTATTCCGCTTCTATTGTGTTTGGTTGTCAAGATACTAAAGGTATGCTTGATGTAGGATATAGTACTCCTATTGTTAGCTTTGGCGGAGGTAGCGTAGGCGGCTCTACAGATAATGCGCCAACTTGGTATTTTAAACTTAGTGGAACTTCTGGGCAGACTTATACTTTTCCTTCAACTTCAAAAACTTTGGTTGCTACAGATGGAACTGGTGCGAGTGGTACATGGGGGATTTCAATTAGTGGTAATGCTGCGACAGCTACGAAGGCAACTCAAGATGGTGATGGTAATACTATTACAACTTCTTATTTACGTCGCTTCCCATGGTGGAACAGTGGAGATACACATAATATAGATGATTTAAGAGCTGGTATTACCTTTGCTTATGGTGGCACTCATAATGGTCCTACTACGGGTACAGTTGTTGCTTTTGATTGTTCAACAAATACCGCCTATACTTTACAATTAATGGGTACATATAATGCGTTTAATGATTTATATTTTAGAAATTGTAATGGTGATAATGGTACTTGGGGAGATTGGCGAAGAGTAGTTTATAATTCTGGTACTTGGAGTATTAATATTACTGGAAATGCAGCTATTGCCACTAAAGCCACACAAGATGGAAGTGGTAATACGATTACTTCAACCTATGTAAAAAAAGCTGGTGACACAATGACCGGCGCGCTGAATACGGCCAACGGTATAGCGAATAAAATTGGTGATGATTCGCAACTTGGTGATTTTAATATTGGCGGTACCTTAGGAATTCAAGGTTTAAATGGTACGACAGGAATTGCATTATTAAAATATGGAGATACCTGGGGTCAAAGCGCGAATTATGCACATATTAATTATGACGGTACTTATGTTAATTTAAACAAATTATTTAAAATTACGACTAATAGCAATACTGTTACTATTGGTTCACAGAACTCATCATTTACTCATATATATAATAGCACTTCTATACCGTTTATTTTCAACAATTCTATATTAACAACTAGTGGAAGTTTGGGTAATAACACCTATCCATTTACTAATGTTAATATAAATGGAGCCTATAATATGCTAGTATCTGGAGCGCAGAAAGCTGCAATGCACTACGATTCCACCCTCGATGCAATCGTATTTAGCTTCGCATAACTTATAAATTCAGAGCCGTTAATTCGGCTCTTTTTATTTACTCAATTGTCAAAAATTTGACTTATATATAGATTCATGCTATAATTTAAATAGTGGAAAATAAATAATTTCTTACCGTCTACGGCGGCCCGCTGTGTTCGACGCTCATGAACGATTCCTTGAACGTTCTTGGACGGTCCGGCCGCCATGGACGGTAGGGAAGTTGATATAGATTGGAGGGAAAGGAGATATGGCATTACAATTATGGATGCCTTTAACAAAAGATTTAAGACAACAGGGAATATCTAATATTATTCCAACACAAACTACTGGTTATACAAGTATAGCAGCGGGTAAGCTTGGAGGATGTTATAAATTTACCGGAACCTTTGATACATTATTACCTTTTTCTAATTGGAATTGGACAGAAGGTAGTGTGTCATTTGGGTGTTGGGCAAAAATTTCACGTTCTGAATTAGCTACTTTAGTAAATGCTCAAACTTATGATTCAACAAATAGTTCTATGGGAGGGACTTTACTTGGTAGAGATTCATATGGCGGATTGGGTTTACGTTGGAAAACTAATAATATTTATACAGATTCTAGTTTAAATGCTGTTTATATTTATACACACATAAGAAACACCAGTTCTGCTGCGAATTATACAGGTAATTATACCATTTCTTTTGATACCTGGTTTCATATTATGACGGTATTAGATAGAATTAATAATAAAATTAATATTTATGTCAATGGTGAATTATTTACTACTACTGATTTAACGGTTACTGGTACTTTTACTACGGGTAGTTTTAGAATTGCTGAAGCTACTTGGGATGGAGGTAATGGTAGAGGTTCCGCAGGATGCTGGCAGTTAAATGATGTAAGAATATATGATAATGCACTTTCTTCAATGGAAGTCAAACAAATTTCAAAAGGACTTGTATTACATTATCCTTTAAATAGAGGGGGATGGGGACAAAACAATATTTTATTAAATACTGGTTTTGAATCTCGCTATACTCAATCTACTGGTTGGGATACTACTAAAAATGGTACTCAATTAGCTAGTTCTTGGGGCGGATATAATAGTGGTGTTCCTAATCCGTCTACCGTATATCATGCTCATTTAAAACAAGTAAATGGAGAATGGGTTTATGAATATATACGAACAGCAAATGAATCATGGTTAGGTATTGCACAAGGTGGTTTACAATCTAGATTAACCGCTGGGAAGACTTATACTTTTTCTTGGGAAGAATATAGAGTAGAAGGAAATAATTATCCAACTGGTGGTCTTTATTATTATAAAACAGGAGCTACTTCTGCAAATTTTCACTTGGGTCAATTTGGAGGCAGTTCTGGCAATATTTTGGGTCAGTGGAGGAAATTTTCTTACACTTTTACTGCCCCAACAGATGGAGATTATTCAAAAAATATGGCTTGGTATATTTATGGTCATTCTGGTGGGAATGGAAAAATGTATATGCGTCATCCAAAATTAGAAGAAGGTTCTGTCGCGACTCCATGGTGCCCAAATTTAGTCGACGCATTAGCTACAATAATGGGACTTAATTCTTTAATAGAATATGACTGTTCTGGTTTTTGTAATAATGGAATAAGAACGGGTACATTTAGTTGGACAAGTGATACACCGAAATATAGTGTTTCAACTTATTTTGAAGATTATACAAGAAAATTACGTGCTCCATTAATATTTACTCCAACAGCAATTACTATGGCAGTATGGATAAAAAGTTCAGCTACTGGTCGTGGTTCATACCATATGCCTTTAAATATAAATGGAGCAGCATATGAATTTTCAATTGGCTCAGACGGCAAGTTTAGAAACGGTTTTTATATTAATAATTCTCGTGTTGTAGATACAGTGAATAGTAAAAATGTATTAGATGGGCAATGGCATCATTTGTGTGCTACTTATGATGGTACTACAATAAAACGATATGTAGATGGGATTTCTGTTACTGGAGGTGACCATGCTGCAACAGGTGCTTTAGCTACTACATCAATGTTATATGTGGGAGATTATGGAACTAACGAAACATATGGCAATAATCAAATATATGAATCTGATATTCGTATCTATGCAACCGCCCTATCTGCCGACGACGTTAAATCTCTCTACCAAAACTCCGCTTACATAGATGGCTCAGGCAATGTATACGGAGCAGTTCACAGCGAAGTCTAACGTATACGTGCGGCTTCGCCGTTGAGCTTCGCTCAATGCGGCCGCACAGTACATGTACGTACAACATCTGCAGCCGATGTATGGATTTGATGACCGGCGCGCAGAGTACATAAGACAAGTAAGGAGAAGAAATGAGTGAGAATTTAGCCTATGAAGTAAATATGAATATAATTAATAAGAAGATGGCTAATCCGCTTTCTTCTTATACGCAATCAAACTGTCAGGTCAGCTTGACCGATGATGGATATAGAATTTACCGACCACCGAATAAAAATCCAACCAATGATGGTAACACAATGTGGGGCGGATTTGTTATGAGATTTTATGAGCCTCCTTTTACAAAGGGTCACAGATATGTTGTTCAATTTGAAACAAAAGGTCAAACTTCCAATGCTCCAAGCGATATATATTGGACCAATTTGGCTGGCTGGGGCGGAGGTGGTTTACAACCTATACCATCTGATGTGGTAATTAAAAATATAGGAGCAAACTTTAATTCACAAGAATGGACAACAATATCTTATACTTGGACAATAAATGATGACATATATAAAACCTGTACTTCATCATATTCAAGTTTTGTTCAGGGCACTGTTTATCCATCTTATCGAGACTTTAAGTGGGGATTTGGTTATACTGATACGGGCGCCCTCGGCACAGACCTCTATATAAAAAACGTCCGTATGTATGACCTCACAACCGCTTCACAAATAGATATAAAGAAAACCGGCGTAATAGAAGCTGGAAGTTTTTGGGAGACATTATCGAAGCAAGATGCAGCGTTTCACCATGATGGGGAGATAACGTCTAATTGCTTCTATGAAATCTAAAGGAGAAAAATCAATGGCACAATATTTCGCAATAATCAATTCAACCGACCGCGTCCAACTCTTCACTTGGGACGCCAACTCATTCCGCGGCAATGCAGAGCTTCATCTTGCAACCGACGACCTCGCATACATCCGTGGATTACTTGAACACATTACTTCAATTTTAATTGTTGACGAAAACGACAACGAAGCCGCTTCGTTCACCGAATACGATGGCTTCAGCTCAATTACCTATCTTGGTCGCAACTATAGCTCGCAACTCAATGCATTTGCAAACGAGCTTGTGGTTACACTTAGAAAAGCTGACCTTATTGAGCAGGTCAAACGTATTGACGAAAAAGTTAATCCAATCATTGACTTTGAAGCAATGACACTTGACGAATACAAGCAATGGAAAATTAATCAGCTATCTTCAATGGGTGAACAGACAATCTTTGCAGGTACAGACGTAGAACTTACCGATGGTACAACTAAAAACTTCACATATGACCTTGAGGACCAATCGAACCTACTCAATGCCATGTTTATAATCCAAGCTCTCGATGACCTTACAATTACAATTCCATATCATGGTCATGGTGAGCCTTGCGAGCTTTATAACGCTCTTGACATTTTAGCAGTATATATTGCTCTTCAAGTATTTTCAACTACTGTACAAACCCTTGTTAATATGAAAATTAATTGGGTGCGTGAATGTGAAACTAAGGAAGAAGTACAAGCTATCAACTACGATACTCCGCTGCCGCAAGAGTGGCAAGACCGTGCGAACGCAATTCTTGTTCCAGCTATGAATATAGTTAATGAGTTAAAGAAAAAATACTTTCCAGAACCTGAAGTAACAGAATAAATTAGTGTTGTACGTTGAGGGCGCGCCTTCAACGTACAACCATTATAAAAGGAATGAGTTATGAATAATGCAAAGAAATTTATTCCACTATTTGTAATTTTTAACATTAGTGGATTCATATATATAATTTTAGAGCTTCTATGGCGTGGCTATACCCATTGGACAATGTACTTATGTGCAGGTCTGTGCGGTTTAGTAATGGCAGCAATTAACGATAACTGGTTTAAAATGGATACAGACTTTCGTTTTCAAGTTATAGCTTCTGCCGTATCATGCACAATAATGGAGTTCTTTTTTGGAATCGTATTCAATGGAGATTTTTCAATATGGGACTATCGAGGTCTATGGGGAACAATTCATTTCCTCGGTGACCAAGTAAACGTTTTGTTCTTTGGAATGTGGATGTTTATAAGTATTTTCGCATTACCATTTCTCGATTGGATGCAATGGAAATTAGGAATAGGTCAAAGACCGTATTATAGAATTGGACGTTGGTATTGGCGCCCATGGGAGGAAAAGGAGTAATGGCAGTTTTAAAGGATTTAATTGTTCATGGGCCAAGTAGATTTTTAAATGGGATTCAAACTGATTCATTGAAAGCCAATACCATTGATGCAAAAAATGGCTATTTTAAATATTTAAAAGCTATAGATGGAGATATAGAAAATTTAAGTGTTGAAGAGCTATTAGCGCAAAAAGCTACGGTAGTTGGATTATTAGATATTAAGGGTGAATTACATACTAATACTTGGACAAATTCAAATATTGCTAATATAGGTGGTGTATTTTATATATCTCCTACTGTAATTTCGACCTCTGCAAATGTAGTCATTGGTGGAAACGAAAATAGTAGAACCTTAACAGTTAGTGGCGGTTCTTTTGCTACAACAACAGTACCAACGTGGAATGGTACAACAGAAAGCACAAGTGGGTGGGTAATTGGCTCGCGAGTAATGGTAACTGGTTCTGTTACTTATAATAATGTTGAATATCCACTGGGAACTTGTATAGGATATATCAGTGGTGCATTAACTAGTAGTGGTTTTACAGTTCAACAAATTAGTTCAGAAGCTTTAGAAAGTATTTTTGCAATAACAGGGACAAATTCTTTGTCTGGAACAAATATTCAAATTTCTATGTATGAAATTGGTCCAGGTAATAATAATAACCAATCTAATAACGCTTCTTATAAACCTGTTGGTATTTTAATGACTTCTTATGGCATGGCTGATAAATCAACTCATATAGATATATATGGTGGTGTTAATGCTAAAAATACTAGCTCAAAAACTAGTGGAATGGCTGACCCAAATGTACGTATTGGTCATTTAAGTGGGTTAGATTCTTATACTGATTCAGCAGGTAATACACGCCAACCAACTGGATGGGGTATTTATACAGATAATGGTTATTTTAAAGGAGTTGTAGTAGCAGATAGTGGTTCTATTGGAAAGTTTACTATCAATTCTAAAGCTATTTATTCTGATACTCATAGTGCTTGGAATACTAGTAGTCAAGGTATTTTTATAGGAACTAATGATACTAATTATTATATATCTGGTGGTTCGGGTGCAAGTTGGTGGATTAGAGATGATGGTAGGTTTCAGTTTGGTGGTACTAATGGAATTACCTATGATGGTTCCATTTTAAAAGTACCTGCTGCAAATGTAAGTGGTGCATTAACTGCTGCAACGATGGAAACCAATTTATTAACTGCTTTAAATACAAAAATTAGTGCTTTAACTGCTACAACCGCAACAATTGGTAGTTGGACTATATCTAAGGGAGTAATGCAACATGCTACTGTTGGTGGAAGTGGTGGTGTTTGGATTTCTGCTGATACAGACACCTCGTCTAATGTAACTGTTGGAAATTCTGGGGCGATTAAGACTTGGAGATTGTTAGTTAATAATACTTTTGGAGTTACTACAGCTGGAAAGTTATATGCTAGTGGAGCAGATATAAGCGGGAAAATTACTGCAACTTCTTTTGAAGCGCAAGGATATTCTGGAACCACCCTTCAAAGGAAAACAACCGTTGATTCAACAGGCCTAAATGTATATGATGGTTCAAATAATTTATTAGCTCAATTTGGAACAACTTCAACAATTGGACGTACAAGTGGAAATAATTATAACATATATATAGATAATGGTGCAATTAGTTTAAGATATAATACTAATGTATTAAATAAAATTGACACTTCTGGAATGAAATTATATTTGTCATCAGATCAAACCAACGCAATTGCTAATTTTGGTTCAACGGTTGTAATTGGAAAAACTAATAGTAATAATATACAAATAAAAGATGCTAATATAACATTCTATAAAAATGGTGTAACACTTGCAACAATAGAAGGTGGTAACTATCCTTCTTTTCATATATTTAGTGAAGGATTAGATGCTGCAAAATATTATGGAAATAGTATAATATTAACACAGGTAGAGAATCAACAATATCTAGGACATTTAGATTTAATGGCGCCATTATCAGATGGTGATAATTTATTATATAGTGAAGATACAAATGGTATAAAACTTATAGATTTATATTATGATGAGCCAAATGCTCAAGCCCACCTATTATTAAATGGCAGTATAATGGCTCGAGGTATGGCTGGTCAAATAATTATGACAGGTTGCCCGGCTGGAGGTCCTGGCAGTTCAACTTTAGTTCCTGCTAATAATACAACGATATATGAGCCAATTCCTGGATGGTTAATATGTAATGGAGCCGCAGTTTCCCGTACAACATATGCTACGCTTTTTGCAGTAATTGGAACTACATATGGCACAGGAAACGGTTCAACTACATTTAATTTACCAGATTTCCGTGGACGTGTTGGTGTTGGAGGTGGTACTAGTACGGCTACTGGCGCAACTAACCATACTTTAAATCAAAAAGCAGGAGAAGAAACTCACGTATTAACACCTGGTGAAACTGCTATGAAAGCACACGATCATGGAATAGAGTATAATATAGTTTATAGAACAACAGCCTCTTCTGGTGGTGGCGTTCGTAATGTAGTAAGTGGAGGTTCTAGTACAACTAGTACATTAAGCACTACTGCAGCCAATGGTTCTGCACATAATAATATGCAACCATATATAGGAATTAACTACATAATTTGCACAGGTAAAACCTATTAATTCTTAATTTAATATAACTTTTCTATAAAAAATCCACTTTATCCTAGAGATAAAGTGGGTTTATTTTATATGGAGGAAAGTACAATGTCAAAGAAAGGTTTTGACATTTCCTACGTTCAATCCAACCTTTCCGTATCCGATTTTCAATCTGCACTCAATGCTGGTTGGGAATTCGTAATTATCCGCCTCGGCACAAACTACCGCGGCGCACTATATACAGACCAACAATTCGAAAGTAAATATAAAAATGCAACCAAGGCTGGATTAAAAGTGGGAATTTATTTTTATGGAATGGCAAGAAACATTACTGCCGCGCAAGCGGAAGCAAAATATGTTCTTCAAGTTCTTAACAAACGTCATTTAGACTATCCAATATTCTATGACTACGAAGACCCTACACAAGCAGGTTTAGTACCTGAATTATCAACTGCAATTTGTGAAGCTTTCTGTAAGATAATTGAAGACGCAGGCTATGCAGCTGGCGTATATGCATCGTGTAATTGGTTGACTAATAGGCTTTTGCCAATAGACAAGAAATACAATGTCTGGCTCGCGCAATATCCGAAAGCTACTTATAAAGGACGCTACGAAATGCATCAGTATTCAAACAATACTAACATTCCTGGTATTGCCAAATATACCGATGCTAACGTATCTGATATACCTTATGGCTCATATCCAAAAGATGCGTCAAAATCAGCTTCGTCTAAAGCTAAGACAATGTCTACTGCGGCCGCACCAAAAACAAAAACCATAAAGGTTAGAATTGAATACCCAATCCTTCCAAAGCGCGGGTATTTTAAAAAAGGCGATAGAAACTTGCAAGTTAAAAGGCTTCAAACTCTACTTAATCAAAAGGGTTATAATTGTGGGAAAGTAGACGGAATTTTAGGTGATAAAACACTTATTGGAATAAGAAGTTTCCAAAAGAAAAATGGACTTGTCGTAGATGGTTTATTCGGCGTTAAATCGCTTATTAAATTAAAACAGTTATATAAGTAGGAGGTATACTTATGTTTGAAATTATTTGTAACAAAATATTTGGAATGAATAATGCTACACGTAGACGTTCAGTAGAAGCCATTTTATGTTACATTTTTATGGTATTTGCTACTCTACATATACCTGTACCAGGCGAAGATTGGCAAGAGATTATCGTTAAAGGAATACTTATTGCCTTAGAAGCTTTTGAATTATTCTATGAACAGCACTACAAAAACAATGACCACACTGAAATTGCTGCAGAGCATACTGGTGAAATGAGACAAGAAAAACTTGAACAAGACCCTAACTATCAAGGTGAACGTTTTTACACAGAGGAGCTTGGTGCAACAGATATCGATGAGTTGGAAGATGTAGAAATAGAGGTTGACCCAGAAGAAGCAGAAGAGGTGGAATAAAATGAATAAAACAGTTTATAGTCAGCTTGATTCTCGCTGGGGTAAACTGCCTTATCCAAATAAAACTTACACTCTTAGTACTTCTGGTTGTGGATGTGTTTCTGTAACTCATTTATTAATTGAAACTAAAAAATATCAGAAATATACGCCGAAGAATGTCCAACCCTATATGAAGCAGTTTGCCGTACCTGGCGCGGGTACCACACACGCAGGCATTAGTACTGCGCTTAGATACTATGGTTTTACGGTTAAGCAACACGCATCAATGGATAACTTATTTGCTACCTTAAAAAAGAATAAATATAAAATGGGTATTTTATTATTTATTAAAGGTAGTCGTGGCGGCATAACTTGGACAACGAACGGGCATTACGTGGCTTTTACTGGATACAAAGTAGTCAATGGTAAGCATTACTTTTATACGAAAGACTCAGGCGGCCGCAGACATACAGGTTGGTATTGTTATGAAACACAGATGAAAGGATTGATATATAAGGTATGGTCAGCAGTACCGGGAGCTTCTTTAATGAATAACGAAACATACACAATTAAGTTTAAGAGTCGTGGTGGAGAGGGTACAATGGCTTCTATTAAAGTAGAGGTTGGTAAATCAGTTACTCTTCCGAAGAATCTTTTTAAACGCAAAGACTTCAAATTTGTTGGTTGGAGCGTTGGTAAATCAAATGTTATAAATATGAAACGTTTCCAAATTGGAAAAGTTAAGTACAAGAATAAAGCAAAAGTGAAAAATCTTGCTAAAGGTGGCGGTACGGTTACTCTCTATGCTTGTTGGAAAGGTGTAGGCCCAGAAGCCGCAGTACTTTGGGCGAGAAAAATTGCAGCGGACAACAGCTTTACTTATGGCTTAGTTGCTACCAATGGAAAACTTTCTAAGACCAACGGACATACACATTGTTACTTCTGCCAAGGTGGTAAAAAAGTTTTCAACTGTAATGGCTTATGCTATGGAGCATATCAACATGGCGCAGGACACTTTAAGAAATTTGCGGCTGGTTCAACAGACCCAACATGGTGGGCTGCACATGGATTTAAGAAATTGGGAACTAACTACGACCCTAAGAAAATTAAAGCTGGAGATATTATTTGTTGCTACAATGGAAAGAGATGGAGTCATGTGATGATAGCATCTAGTGGTTCAGACGTCGCACTTTCAAAGAGAAGAATTGTAAATGCGCGCGGATGGGGCAAAGGTATTTGTACGCAGAATATGCTTAAGAAACTTAAGCTTTATAAGAAATATTATGTGTTAAGATTAAAGTAAAATAAAAGAGCAGTAGATTAAGTTCTACTGCTCTTTTTTTGTATATAACTGTTAATTTACATTTATCTCGGTTGTATACGCCTTCCAATCATGTGCCGGGGTTATTACTGTTTCACCATCCATAGGTGGCCATTCAGGTGGCCAAGCGGTTGTCGTTGCTTTAACTGTTCTTATTGGCGCATCTTTAAATGCCCAGCATGGACATACACTTGTAGTCGGACTCAGCGCGCGGCCACACTTTGGACAAACCCATCCATAAACCGTTGGTCCAACCTGCACAAAGTCATCGTTATCCACGGTTATTCTTTTCTTCTCTGCTGATTCCATCAAATTTTTCTCCTGTTTCATCTAAACGGTAGCCAGCCTTTTCGTAGGCTATTGCCGCCATTTCAATTCCGTCTTCTATTCCTGCGTTCATACCGCAGCGCCAACCCACCGCAAAGGAGCCAAGGATTGTCGCTGCGACGAGTACATATTCAAATATATTAATTGTCATAAATTTTCTCCCATGTGCAGTCAGTTAGTTCTATGTCGTCACGCCAATTACAGAATTTCGGGTGACGTACACCGCCAGTATCCATAATTTCCATGGCTGTTATTGTGCATACACGACCTACATAGTCTTTCCAATGTTCTTTGACTTCATCGGTTATACCACTAAGGTTGCCAATTTCTACTAACTGACCATCTTTATATACGCCGAGTTGAAGCGAACCTGCCCAACCATAGAACCAGTTTTTCGTTACTGGAACCAACGGCGCGCCATCTGCGTAAGACAAGTAAATATTAGCATTGTATTTATCACTATATGCAGCTGAAGTTATCTTCTCGTTGTTTAAAATATCAAACCAGTAAGGCCATGACTCTATTTCTTTTCCTGTGTATTCTTTGCTAGGTGGATTCGCTCCCACTACGATACAATCAATTGTTTCTTGGAGTTCTTTCTTCACTTTAAGCGTGTCCTTGCTCGGTCTTTTGCCTGGTTGATACAGCGCGCCTTCACGTGTAATAACAACACCTTCGTATCCATCTGCAAGTAAACTCTGTAACTGATTCCAAAGTTCCTGTCCTCTATAATATTTCGCCCATTCTACATTTTCAAACGGATAAGCCTTCCAGAATCCATCAAGTGATTCAAATCTTTCTCCTGCTGGTACGTCTAACCAAGACATATTATCCCAAGCAAGCACATCAAATATGTAATAGTGAAGTGGCTCTTTTTCTTGTCTTTTAATTGCTTTTTCTCTAAGACAATTCATAATTGAAGTAGTTGATTTTGCTTGTTCATTTGATGGAAGGTAAAGCTCTCCAATGAAACATGTTCCTGGCGGCAGCTCCTTAAAGAACGAATCAAACTGTGGTACCCAATGTATCTTATCAAGGTATTCACCACTTACACTTTTACTACGTCCGCGCAAACACATATTACCGTCTTCATCTTTGCAGAATAGATAAAATGCGCCATCTCTTTTCTGCGCACCAAGCCATTCGCCGCTAAAAATACGCTGATTTACCGTAGTTTTTTTCTTGTCTATATCCCATGAGTTAGGGAAATTCCAGTATTTCATAATCGAGAGATTAAAAAAGTCTATTCCGTCTATATACCCTTTCATTTAAGCCTCCTTCGCGCATCTTGGGTCATCCCATATATGTAGTTCTGAATTATAACTATTCCAATTTTGTAGCCTTAGCCACGCTATAAAATTCTGTGCATCTGCTTTTAAATCACTGAGATTTCCCGTATTCATATAAGTATAATCATAAATACCTTTAAAGACGTTATCATCTGCATGATTTCCATAATCAAACACATCTACAGACGGGCGCCTTATGAGTAAAGCAAATGCGTTAAAATCATCACCCCATCTTTCAATGTCTTTCATTTCTCTACAATGAACAAATATAACTAAATCATTCGTTGGTTTCTTTTCTCTTTCATATTTATCAAGGATGAATTGTATTACATCAATACAATACTGATAAGGCATATCATTATATTCATCCAACGCATCCTTTATGTCACTAAGAAAACGTCTACCTGCCGCGTCTTTTTTTCCGTCCCAGCCAATGCGTTCAGCTACTTCTTTTACATAGTCAACCATTGATATATTTTTTATATTGTCGTCTTTTTCCATACAAGCGGCTACGAATTCGTCTTTACCAGTTCCGCCTTTTCCGTTTATTGCTACTATTTTCATTCTCCATATACCTCATTAAATATATTTCTAAATTCTTCTAAAGTGATACCGTATGTATCCTGCGCCCAGCGGCTTATGTAATTCATTAGCGTATCTACTGTCGCAACTTCATAGTCTGGTTGGCTGGCACATATCTCAATTTCTTCAATGTCTGATTTAAACAGATAGTGAAGGTTCTTTCTTTTACGAGCATGCCATCTAAATTTAATGTACTTTAAAAATGGCATTGAAATATAGATGTTTTCTCCGCGAGTATCTGCAAGAATCATTGAGGCTGTATAGTAAAGTTGATGATTTGGATTTGTTGGGTCAAAATCACGCAATACTATTTTACCGTTTAGCATACGCTCGGACATAACATTATTTATTACGACTGCAATTATTTGGTCATATGTTTTTTGTGTTTTTTTGTCCATATTATTCTCCTTCCATTTTATTTTCTATATATAGTATAGCAGAATTTTCAGAAAAAGTCAAAATTACATAGAAAATTTGAATTAAGTTAAATTTTATGTTATCACGCGCGATAATATATAAATGTAAGAACTTATTTGTTAAACCGTATACTGCGGCCGCCTGCTAATTTTGGACAGACCAGAAGGTGTGTTCACGACGTGGCTGACCGCGCGCAGTGTACGTACAAACCAAAATTTGAAAAATAGGCAAATTTCCTATATACTATACTTGTAAGTTAAAAAGGAGCGAATTATGGATAAAAAATATTGGTGGATACTTGTTGATGAAGATGGTTTTCAACACGTAGAATATGCTGACGACTTAGACGAATTATATAGTACATGCGACTATTTTATTCAGGCTGCTATAAAGCTTGATTCTTATACTGTTGAAACGCTAAGAGAGGAACAAAATCATGACTAATATAAATACTGTAAAAGAAAACATAGAACAGTTATACGATGTTAGACCAAGTACTGCTCAACTATTAATTGGATTACTTGAGCATGTATTAAATGTTATCGACCATGAATGCGAGTCACGAGAGAAAGAAAACAAAAATATGACCAATAGTGAAGCAATAAATATCCTAAAATCTAAAATGGATGGAAGTGTTGATACTTCATATGAATGGTGTGAAGCTATTAGACTTGCAATTAACGCATTGGAGCAGAACAATGATTGATTACATAAAACGTGAAGATGTTGATACATACTTTAATAATAGAAACGCTTGGTATAACTTTTATGAAACCCTTGAATCCATTCCAAGTGCAGACGTAGTTGAAGTAAAGCATGGTAAATGGATGGAAACCGCAGATGATGGCGTATGGAGTTATTCAGATGCTTATGCAGAGTGTGATCAATGTCATAAGGTTACTTTTAACGGATGGGGTATGAACTACTGTCCTAACTGCGGAGCGAGAATGAACGAGGAGCAAGATGATTTTGACTGGTGGGAAGAGTCTGGTGCTGCAGATGCTTATGCTGACCACCAAAGGTAAAGGAGCAAGGACATGAATGATGAATCTGTAGAACGGCTAATAAGAGAGTATCTAAGTAAGTGTAGAGTATGTGATGAGTGCTTTGCTGAAATCTTTTGTATATTGAAAGGACTAAGGGATAGCAGGGAGCCACAAAAGCGTTGTGTGGATAACATCAAAAAGTATTTTGAGGAGCAAGAGAATGACTAAGATACTATGCCCAAGCGGGCTGTGGGTAAGCGAAGAGTATTGCGACAAGTGTGGACAGTGTAGACCAAACGAGAAGGTTGGACTCCCACGGAGGGAGCAAGATGACTACATAAAGAGAGAAGATGCAATGGCGGCAGTAGATAAGTGCAGACGTGATACTTTTCAACAACTTAGCGGCATGAAAGGGTACTTAAATGCGATACCTTCTGCTGATGTAGCTGAGGTAAAACACAGCGTATGGAAAGTTGCGTCAGCAGACCCTGACAAAGAGTATGAGTGTATGAGGTGTAAAAAAGCTGTAGGGTGGAAATACTTATATTGCCCCAACTGCGGTGCCAGAATGGATGGAGAAGAGTTATGAGCGGAAAGGCAACTAAAGAAGAAATAGATGAGCTTGCTAAACAAATAGTAGAATCAGGACAAATTACTTTACTAGACATATACGTTGGAAAATTTTTAGCCAAGCTTAGTGCCTGGTATTGGAAAATACGTATCACATTGGAGGACTTTATACATGGACAACGATGAGAATGAGAATGATTACTATGATAGTTTCATATATACTGGTGAACTTGAAAATATAATTGCCTACTATATAAAGAAGTATAGTATTGATGATTTCCTAGAGTATCTTGTAGACATATTAAGATACAGAATTTGAAAAACTTTAAAAATTTATATATAATATATATGTAAGTTAAAAAAGAGAACAAAAAGAAAGGTTACTTTATGGTATACACACCCAATCACAATCCAGACTATTACAAACTTAATCCTTCTATGACGAACTGCGGTAGTTATGCCTTCAACATAGAAGAATGGTACGACCCAGAGCTGGATGAAGAATGGGGTGAAATAGAAGAATGGATAGACTATTTCCTTGATGCGGGATATGAGCTTTCAGAAGTGCCTGACTTAATCGCACGATGTTACGTTGACCAAATCCTATCCGATTTCTATGAAGATGTCCGTCTCATTGATAACGAACACGACGGCGCGCCGAATGAGGAAGTCATAGCGTTCCGCGTATACATAGACCTTGAAGATTTTTGGGGATTTGATTTCCATTTCAAAGTCTTTCGTGATGGCTACTGGAGAGAAAAGTGTGGTTCTCAAGACGTGACTCCATGTGATTTAGAAACATGGGGTCGGTACAATAGCTCAACTTTCTTCTTTGCAAAAAAGATAATCTGAAAATTTGAAAAGTTCTGAAATTTTTGCTATAATATATATACAAGGTTGAAAGAGATAAGAAATTTTTGAGAAAAAATTAGTTCTGAAATTTTGACAAACTTAAAAAATTCTGATATAATATATATGTAAGAAAAAGAAAACAAACATTGATGCATTTCAGGAACATGTTGATGTTTAATGCGGGCGGCTTTCGTACTCACTTCCTTTCGCCGCCCGCGCACTACCAAGTGTAATCGTGCCACCAGTACGACCTGGTGAGAGTCTCAAGCCTCTGCAAAACGAGAGAGCACAGGTTAAAAAGTTAATGGTTGTGTCAAATGCAAAGAGTGCGTTATTGACTGCGGGTTAAAGGTGAGTCGTTATCACCTGAACAGCTGAGCAGAGAGGGAAATAATCAAAGGCCAAAAGAAATACCTCGGAAGTACAGTAAAGGCACATTTACCGAAAGAGCTGTGGACGTTAACTTCTGTGAAAGGTTGGGCTGAGTGTATGAGAAAAGCTCTTGGTCCACCGTTGAATTTACCGACGTGTACCTTGAATTCTAGCTTCTATGGCGGCGGCTAGATGTGAGGATAGGTAGGTTTGACAGCTGTCATGAATTAGGGCGAGTTACGGGCCTACAATACCGGACTGGGTGCGGGTAACATTAACCCGTCGTGCGCAAGCAATGTTAGAGCTGCCAAAGCGGTGGAATCCGTTCGTTAGGAAGTTACGAGAGACATTCCCGTTGACGTTGCGATAGAGTCCGTGAGGTGGAACGATAGACCGCCCCTGTGTACACAACAGATGGTCTTGGGGAACACCTTTCCCCAACCAATGGCACCAATAGGAGTCGCCTTCACGCGGCGGTGCTGTTTCTACTGAGAACTCCTTACAATTTCATAAATAAATATACTACTTGAACTCAGTGTAGAGATGCTAAACTAGTATCGCTGAGGCGCAGGCTGACAGAGTTACCCAGGACTACGAAACAAGGATACTTGCGGATAGTTGGCTGTGGAAGCGGGGCGACCCGTGGAAAGAAGACCTGGAAGGTCAACGGCTGAAAGATGTACAGTGCGGCGCTTCGGTTATCGCAGATAAAGGTAGCATGTGGGTCGGGGATGTAATAGACGCTCCTGTGGAGAAGAATCCAAGTTAGGGACTTAGCTGGTGACTGCGTTCACACCTTGGAAATACCAATAAATTCCTTTGCCGTGAAGCGGTGAGAACCGTGTATAAGACCTGCGTGTCGCGTACGAGTAGCACAAATGGCAAGACTTGGACAGAAGGAAAATTGTACAAGTGTAATAGGTTATACACTCTTATTCTAATCCGTACAGTGTGTGAAAGTTAAAGGTAGACATTCCTTTATGGACTAATGGCTCTGCGGAGTAGTCGCTAGGGAACGGCGGCAGTAACAGTAGTTCCTGGTTATTGAGGACGGGACTTGCAACCCCGTACATGGCAGTAACTATCCATTGACTGAATATATCTGAAGGTAGCTAGAAGTAAGATGAAAGTCTCTTGTTGTATATTTATTTATGAAATTGTTTTTTAAAGAATGGAGGCTTATATGAAAAAGGTTTATGTAAATGAGTACAATGGCGATGCATACGAATCTGCAGAAGATTGCCTAAAGTCAGAAGAAGAATACAAAATTGAACGAGAGAAAGCTGCAGCAGCTGCCGCTAGGAAAGCAGAGTATGATGCAAGAGTAGATGCAGCTTATGATAAGGCTGAGGAAGCTTTAAATGAATATATTAGAGTACTTTCAGAAGAAACACCAATTGACGTTGATAGAGTGATGCTTGAAATGATAGCTAATGTACTGTTTAGAAAGGACGAGGACGATGACTAAAGAAGAAAAGTTGCGGGTACTTAAGTTCCGTTTACATATAATTAAGGAGCGTGGCAAATCACTTGAATCTCCAGGTGTAATGCACAAGCTCGAAAGACAGATAAGAAATCTTGAGGGGTAGTCACTGACTATCCTTCTTTTTTTTAAATTTGATTTTTCCTTAAATTTCTGATATAATTGTTTTAGAAAAAAGAAAGGAGAAAACAATGAATCATTTATATTTGAAGAAAATAAATGCAGATAAGATATACGCTGCAGAAATGGATGAAAAAGAAACAGCATTAGACCCGCGCAATGTAATTTGGAAGTATCAGCGCGCCATCTACGGTTTTGATGACAGAGAAACCTGGGGATTGGACAGCTGTTTTTATGCTTGGCTTTATGAGCATATAAAAATGTATTTAGACAAAGCAAGTAAGATTGTTAATTTAGATTTTCATAAGTTTGAATATAATGAAGAAACTTACACACAGAAAGAACTGTTAGAACAGATTTGTGAAATAATTGAGTATTATTTTTCTGACAGCTTTGATGACTGTAGTGAAGAAGATTATGAATATGTGCATAATGTAGAAAGGATGTGGGCAGTAGTGATGCCTGCAATGTGGTGGTAGACTATGATTTTTTGCACTGGAGATACTCATCAAGGATATGATATAGCTAAACTTAAATGCTTTGCCCAAGAGGGTGGAAAAGACTTAACCAAAAACGATTATGTAATTGTTTGTGGTGACTTTGGCTTACTTTGGAACTACCGAGAAACAGGCGAGTATATGCCATCTAATCCCGCAGATGCTCACTGGACACGGCGCGAGCGCGAACTTTATGATTGGTATAATGAGTTGCCTTGGACTACACTTTTCGTCTCGGGGAACCATGAGTGCTTTGATAGACTCGATAGCTATCCAATTATTGAATGGCACGGCGGCCGAGTGCAAAGAATCAGTGATTCTATTATCCATTTAATGCGTGGTGAAATATTTGAGCTTGAGGGTAAGACGATACTAACTTTCGGCGGCGCGCAGAGTACGGATAGAGGAACGATTACTCATACTGAAGACTTTGACGAACATAGGATATGGTGGAGACAGGAAATTCCTTCAACTGTTGAATACAATCATGCAGTAGATAATTTAAAAAAACATAATAATAAAGTAGATTATATAATAACACATGATTGTCCATTTGACATAAAGCAAGTAATTTACGCTACTACTTTTGACAGTTATGGTAATACAAATGCTAATGCAGTATCAGCGATGATTAATTCATGGCTTTATACGGTAGACTTTACTCATTGGTACTGCGGTCACCTACATATGGATAGAGATGTAAGAAATGTTAGTGTTTTATATCAAGATATAGTTCCATTAGTACAGGAGGATATGTATGAATCTATTTAAGGAAACGGATGAAGTATTGGATGAAGAGGGATACGACTGGTCTGATGTTAGATGGGTTGGTTCACCTGATATAAAATTTCCTACTGTTAATGAATTTATAAAAGTAGCTAAAGCTACTGAGTACGATGATGGATATGGCGCGCAAGAAATACCATTTGACTTAGTTATAATGCTTAAAGATGGTACGTGGCTTGAACGTGAAGAATATGATGGTTCTGAATGGTGGGTTTATATGCATAAACCTACAGAGCCTTCTACGGTAATGAGTAAAATTGACCGATTAACCGATAATTCATGTATGTGGGAATCACTTATAGATTTTTATAAGCGTCAGCTTAGTTAGGAGAGAAAAATGTGGTTTTTAGTTGCATTTTTAATATCAATACCATTTATAATTTATTGGCTTTATACAAATGTAGACGACCATCATTGGCCTAAGGGTGGCGGTCCGAGCTGCTTTGTTTAGGAGGCGTGCATGAGTCCAGAATTGAAATATCAGAAAGACGTAATTAGTTGGTTAACTGATAAATGGGACGTATATCTTGATGTATGCGCTCATTTTGGGATACCTACGGGTTGTACTTTAGGTGCAGGACCTTCATGGGAAGAGATTTTACAGTACTTAACTGACAGAGGTTTAATAGCTGAATATGAAAAGGAACAGGAGGAGAAAGCTAATGCCAGACATTAAAATGCATATTGCTAATCTTGCTGCACAGGCAAATGAAGCCATTAATAAATATGGCAGACTTGAAATGTGTAGGATAAAAAATATAATTGTTTGTGAAGATGGCCACTTACACTATGTGAAGCCACCAGAGGAATTGAATAAAGAACTGGAGCTTCAGAAAACTAAAGTCAATATGTTATTGACTGAAATCGCGCAGGCAGTTAAGGAGAGAGATAGTGCAGAAGTTGTTGATGATGAGTAATGTGCCGGAGTATGGACTATGTCAGCCGGTAGGTGCGCTTAATTTAGTTGTTCATTTACCAGGTCAGGCTTTTACAATTGCCGATTGGCCTCTCGTAGAAGGCGCGCCGGTGCAGGTCGTCGGAAATCAGGCGAATGAGATTCCTGTGTTTTATCTTGGACAGAGAACAGTAGATAGCGTTGAAGTTCAGAACAATACGGTTCATTTAAGTAAGCAAGTAGAGTACAAGATAATAAGCTAATTTGAAATTATCTTAAATTTCATATATAATATATATAGAAAATGAAAGAAAGGAGAAATAAAATGGTTACTTTAAAAGATACGTTTGAGGAAGTCGGTTCAGAAGAGTATGGACCGTGGCAGTATAAGGCTGTTGTTTACGACGAAGACGAGAAAGAGCGGAGAATTCATAAAGGAATTTGTTTTGGTACAGACTATGCTTCAGCCGCAAAGAAAGTAGAGTCGTATTTTCAGACGGATTTAATAAGTTTAACGCTTTACCCACTTGAACCGTTTCCGATTTATGATTTTACAGATGCATATGAATCTGAGTGGGATTTATTTACTATAACTACATGTGATAAACAAAATAAATTTTGACTAAATAATAAATTTTTGATATAATATATATGTAAGTTGAGAAAGGAAGAGAAAAAAACAGAGTAAACGCCGTTCTCAAGGACTTGAAATCGTACTCGTCTCAACTAATTATAAATACCTCCATTTAAAAAAGTCTGAACTAACATGAAATGGAGTGAAACCACATACCTGAGCATGTATTAAAACCGCTCACTAAGTGCCGGAATATAGTTTATGGGGAGAGAATATCGCTGTCCGTCGCAAGAGCCGTTGCGCATCGGTTTAATATACACTTGTCATCTTGCATAGGAGAGCGAAGAGACGGGTTCGACTCCCGTTGTTCCGGAAGCTTTAGGCGGTTATCATAACAGTAGTGAGCCTGGCTTTGACCCAGGATGCGCAGGGGCGGCACCTGCACCGCCTGCCAAATTATGCGGAATTAGCTCAGTTGGGATGAGCGCTAGTCTTACAAACTAGAGGTCACTGGTTCGATCCCAGTATTCCGTACCATTCAGGTCGGCAGCCTACCTTGTCCGCGGAATTTAAAAAGACGCTGCTGCTTTGTAAGTACAATGCTAAAAACTTTCTGTTTGGACCTTGGCGTCAAAGGTCCCATATGTGGCGGCATAGTGCAGTCGGTTAACACGTCAGCTTTTCATGCTGAAGATGCGCGGTTCGAATCCGCGTGCCGTTACCACAAGGAAGCAGGGTTCGTCCCCTTAAAACGCTCGCCGCTAAAGGAGCCAGATGATGCTGTGGGAACCTTGGGCATTGGAAGAATGTAAACTGTTTAAGGGCACGTGAAAGATAAATAATAAGGCGTTATAGTAGTGAGAATAGGGAATTGCGGAGCCTTATACGAAGAACGAAGGTAGCTACTAAGTACCCGTCGTGCGAGGTACTAACAGTTTATATATATGGGTTGATAGCTCAGTTGGTAGAGCGCCGCACTGTTAATGCGGATGTCCTAGGTTCAAGTCCTAGTCTTCCCGCCACTGCTCATCGGCATACCCCTTTTAGAGGTGTGCTTATGGTCGGGATGGAGACCTAAAACCCATTCCAATTGGTCGGAGCGGAGACCTAAAACCCGCTCAATATGTCTCGGTCGTTCAACGGTTTAGGATGATAGCCTGTCACGCTATTGATTGGAGTTCGATTCTCCATCGAGACGCCATATGTCCACATAACTCAATGGTAGAGAAACGCCAGTTAACGGCGGATATAAGGGTTCAAGTCCCTTTGTGGGCAAGCAGAAGATACTGCTTAATCAAATCGGAGGTATGGCAAGAGTATCAGAGTCCTCGTTTAAGAAAATTCATACTCATTTTCTCATACCTGCAGCAAAACGGGGTTACGCAGATGTGCGGTTGGCCGACCTTAAGGCACGGTTTATAAACCTATTATTTCCTCCAGTTCGGTAGCATCGTCGCGGAGGTAAACCTAAGCTACCAATTTATTTGCGCCGCGAGCCTGACGGACGGGCGACGGACCGCAACTCCGTGAAACTTGGTTCGACTCCAAGGTGGCGCTCCAGTTAAAGAAAGGATAAACTAATGGCTCAGTTGTTTAAAGTAGAAGAATGGCAAGGTGGTTCAGGCTTATGGTGGGTAGCTGATACGCACACATGGACTGGCTGGCGCGCCATAGCGGAAGACTTAGACGTTGACCGCAATGGTTTAATAGAGTTGCTTAGAACAAAGTATGGAGCTACGGTTTACGATGAAAAGAAATTCTTTTTCTTTTTTGAGAAATATAAAAATGCACATCAGTTTAAACTTGATGTGAATAGAATTGCTAGACATAAACAGTTAATGGTAGAAAAGCAATTTTGACGTCGCAGGGTGCAACTAAAGGTAGGTTGGCGTGGCTCATAACCACGATCGTGCAGGTTCGACTCCTGTCCCTGCAATTTAAAGGTCGAAAACCTACGACCACCGTTAACACGGATTCATCTACTAAACTACCACCGGCACATCAGATAAGTATGTGATATGTGGCTTGCGGAAAACGGGATATAAAGAAGCGAAGTAAGTAGATTCCTTTCTTATGGAGGAACTGTTAATGCAAAAAATTTGGGAAACGAATATCAAATGGATGCAGAAAATTGACGACTTATTAGGCCAAGCCGATGAATCAAACAAATACACTGAACTGCTCGCGCAGCTTAGTCAATATCTATGGGATTCTGCAGACCAACTTAGACATAAAGAAGTTGAAATAGACCAATTAATTCAAACACTTTCAAAGCTTCCTTAAGGGGGTATAACGGTTTCGAGCGGCGTTAAGTCCGAAGTGACCTCGTCGTGAAGTGGGTTCGACTCCCACTACTTCCATTGTCAGTGGTGTAACGTATGCGGCGCCCGCGCTAAATACGTAGGGATTATCTTATGGGAAGGGATAAGATGGGCGCAGTTGACTTTAAACAGTCGGTAGGTTGTGACGAATAGGAACTGCGTAAGTCGTCGGAGAGGTCCTGCCTTAGTGGACGATTTATAAGTCCGCACGTTGGATTGTTCCCGCAGCAAGAGGTAGACGACCCATCTACAACTTTTCCGTGCGGTTATTGAACTGTAATAAAGGCTTGGGTAAGAGGACCCTGTAAGTAGTTGATAGTGGAACAATAACCTTTGATTTAATGAGTTAACTTAAGTTAGCTTTAGATGGGAGTCTTGAACAGGCTATTAGACTTAATACTCGGCCGTGGAGCGCGCATTACAAATCCCATCTTTTATGCGCGAGTGGTGGAATAGGCAGACACGAGGGACTTAAGTAATTTGAGCACTTGGGTTGGAAACTCCTAAGTGAATGCTGGCTAACTCGGAAGAAACCCCAATGGGGCGATTCCGAACTAAATTTTTCCTTTTAGGAATACAAAAGGTAGAGCTTCCCTCTAGTTTTCCTACTTATATATAGAAAGGGAAAATGGAGGAACAAAAATGAAACAGTATACTAAAGAATGGTTAAGTGAATTATGTGCTGAAAGTTATTCGTATTCAGAAGTTTTAAGAAAGGCGGGTCGCAAGCCTGGCGGCGGTGCTAATGAAACTTTAAAGAAAAAAATCTTAGAATATGGAATTGATACTTCGCATTTTACTGGACAGGCATGGACAAAAGCTCCAACTTATACGGCGCGGCCTGGTAGTAAAGAAAAATATTCACTTGAAGAAGTATTTAAAGAGCATAGTACCGTTTCACAAAAAGTATTGCGTGGTTATGTAGAAAGACATAATGTAATACCTTATAAATGTGCAATTTGTGGATGTGATGGTAACTGGCAAGGTAGTACTATTGCTTTAGAACTTGACCATATTGATGGCAATAATACCAATGACGTAGTATCTAATTTACGTTATTTGTGTCCTAATTGCCATGCATTAACTGCAACATACCGTGGTAGAAATAAAGGGAAAATAAATGCGTAGAGACTATACACCAGCCTCCTAAGGATTGTGGCTTCAAGCGGCCGCAATCTACGGAGAAGAAATAGTCCAGACCACAACATTTTTATGGCTATGGTAACATAGTGTGGTAAGAAAATCCCTTGGCCGTTAGGTCGTGAGGGTTCAAGTCCCTCCTTGCGCACCACATATAGGGAGTAGAGTAACGGCGCCCCTTCTAATCCATATGATTTGCCTAATATGGAAAAGAAAAGAATTGGGATATGGCAATTATCTAATAATTCACACCGCGAATCCCCTATCAGCTTGGTGTAACGATAGCACAGCAGTCTCCAAAACTGCGAGTCAGGGTTTGAATCCTTGGGCTGGTGCCATCTACCCCAACAAGTTTATTCCATACTTAGTTGGTAAAAGAAGAGTAAGGAATACGTGTCCTACCGGTCGTTAATGTTGTGTTTACGGTGAGAACGTGTGTAGGGAAAACCGTTATATAGGATATGCAATACGCGTCCTAGGGTAAATAGGTATATCCTTCCGTAAAGTCGGACGTTGGCGCTCTACGATAGTGAGTGACATCACGGAGTATGGCGCAGTTTGGCTAGCGCGTTTGCTTTGGGAGCAAAATGCCGTAGGTTCAAATCCTACTACTCCGACTTGCGCGCCATTAACTCAGTTGGAAGAGTAACGCACTTTTAATGCGTGAGGCCGCAGTTCGAGTCTGCTATGGCGCATTTGACAGACATTAATATATTTCCTTTCTTTATTAATTTTTTCTTTTCGCTAAGCCGCTACGTATGTAGCGGTTTTTGTATAAAGTGAAGTAAAATTTTAGAGTGGTGTAGGAGATTTCCTACTTTATAAATGAAGTTAATTGAATATAAGTCTCGCTTTAGAGTGAAGACTTTTTATATATATCTCTTGGGCGGTTCGTATGAATTCGCCCATTTTTATTGGGAGGAATTAAATATGGCTGAATATTTATTGACTCCAGAGGAGTACCAAAATTTTGCAGATGAAAGCCAAGTTTTAATTGATACTTTAACCACTATTTTTAATCAAAATTCTGAAACGGAAGTATTAGTGCAGTCGTGTATTAATAAGTTGAATACATTTTTAGCAATCGCTGAAGGAGAACAAAAAAATATATGGGATAAGTTTCAGGTACATTCAGATGAGGAATTGCAATCACTTTTTCAAAATTTTTATCAAAATAGTGGATTAACTGCGTGGACAGGGGTTAATTTAGAACAAAACTTTTTACAAGCATATCGTATTATGGTAGATAAAAATTTACGTGAAATGCAACAATATATAGATACCGTACTACTTCCTGCTATTGTTCAAGATATTACTACTGAAGGATTAGAAGTTACGGAACAAACGGTAGGAAAATTATTAAATCAAAGTTTAAAAGATTTATATATTCAATTTGATTTAGGTAATGGAAAAGTAACACGAACACGAAGTATAAGACCTGTAAATATTAGTGATGGTACTACAAAAGGAATTAAAATTTTAGCTGATAAATTAACACGAGTACAGCGTAAACGTATTAATGAGCTTAAAAACTATGCCAAAACTCATGGTAACCCTAAAACCGTAGGGAAAACTATTATTAATGGTAATAATGTTGTAATGAGCATTCAATCAGATTGGTATGATTTAACTAAACATGGTATGACTGCTTCTGAAGCTAAAAAATTATCATCAACAGAAAGGACAAATATTAATGATTCAATTATTAATTCAATTACGCAATATTTAGATGGAAAATATCAAGGTATTGCACGAACTTATATTAAAACGCAAGTTTTAAATAAAGACGATACTGCTTTTTTTGTAGGAAGTAATACCAATAAAATTACTGGTATTTTAGGAGAAATAGGCGCAATTATTGCAATTGGTGAATTATTGCCAGGAGTAGATATATCTAAAATTATGAATTGGACAGCTAATCATCGTGTTGGGGGTAAAGAGTTATCAATAGATATTATTTTAAAAGATTTAGCTAATGTTCAAGTTAAAAATAGTAATCAAGATTTAAATATACCTGAGATACGTATTGATTTTGCTTCAATGCAAACTGGCACAATGTTACAACGTTTACAAATAGCTTATCCACAATATAATTTTGAAGATTTAGAAAACATTTTTGTAAGTGAAAGTTTTAATATTCCTGCAAAAAAGAAAGGTAACAAATGGACAGAAGTTTCAATTAATACTGAATATAAACGAGGTTCTTTTGCCGCTTGGGAAACGTTTAAAGATGGTTATAATAAAATGCAAAATATAATTAGCGATGTTAAAACATTATTAACGGCATTTGCTCCAGACTTTTTATATTTATCCGGAGGTCCTGAATTTACTAGTCAATTGGCAATATTAGATCAGTCTTTATCAACTAGTACAACACAAATTACTGGGAATAATCTATATATTATACGTAACACTCCATATACTTCATATTCTATTTTAACTAAAATAAAAAATGATTTAGAACAGTTAGAAAAAATACAACAAGAAGCCTTACATTTTCAATTACATAGCTCTTTAGGAACAGTAGGAAAAGGAGAAAATAAAGTTTCTTATAACTATGCGTGGTATAGAAATAATAATAAAACCACTTTAAATAGAAAAAGTGTTACTACTGCTTCTATGTTATTTGATTAAATAAATAAATCTAACGGTCGTACTCCGACCGTTATTTTTTTGACTTTTTTTAAAATTTTTGTTATAATATATATAGAAAAAGATAGAAAGGAAATATATATATGAAATTTAGAATTATTCGTATAGTAACTGATGAAACAATAGAATTTATTGAAAAGGAAGACCTTGTCGCAGCTTGTAAGTATGTAACTAAAAACTACGACGAAGATACAGTTGATTTATTTATTGAAAATTAACATATATAGAAAGGAGAACAAAAATGCGTAACCCTGAAAGAATAGATGAAGTATTACAAGCCCTCTCCGATGCATGGCATAAAGTTCCAGACTGGCGCCTTGGACAGGTACTCTGTAACTTACAGAGCGCGGCAGGTAATGACTTGTTTTATATGGAAGATGACAAGTTTATAGAGCTGTTAGAGGAATATTTTAATATGGAACATAAATAGATACTTTGCGGTGGCGGAATAGGTAGACGCATGGGATGTTCAGGAGACGGGAATATGGATAAAAACATAAGGTACTGTTCCCAAGGGTTCGATTCCCAACAACCAGAGCAGACGTCGGTTCATGCATGGTGCAAATCCATGCCCGCAAAGTTTTTAAAAGGAGTAGAAAAAGATGACATGTGATGATTGTAAATGGAAAGCAGAAAATGAATGTCCGTGGGATTTGATGTATGATAAACCGGGTGTAGATTATGCCGATGATTGTATGGATTTTAGAAGTAAAAAGGAGTAAGAATGAATGACTACATAAAACGAAAGGATGCAGTTGAAAAAATAAAAGCTGATTGTGATAGATTAAATCATGTTCCAAAGCGTGTTGTTGATTTTTTCACGTTGGGTATGGAGAGCGTTCCGAGTGCTGATGTTACGCCCGTAAGACACGCATATGATATGGACGAGTACACAAGTTTATTTGAATGTTCTAATTGTGGTTGGACGTGTGATGATATGTATTGTGGAGAACCGTGTGTCGGCAATACGGTCACATACAACTACTGCCCTAATTGTGGAGCGAAAATAGACTATAAAATTGGTTATGGTGAGCGCAAGGAGCAAGAATATGAGCAATGAAGAGTTGATGATAGTTCTTGAATTAGTACAAACGCTGAGTTTGATTGTGATAGCAATAGTAGTAATTGTGGGATAGGAGAAGAGTCATGAATAAAGATAACTTTGTTAAAAACTGTCATCTAATTGCAGAAGATGCAAAGCTGATAGACCAAGGTAAAAATGGTGAACTGTATATACCATTAAGATTTTGGAGCGAGCTAGCTGAAATACTTGTAGACCTGGGTATACAGACAGTACTGACAAAAGGACAATACCGCGTAAAAGAGTTAGATGAGGGACAAGAGAATGAGTAGATATGTCGACATAGAGCCTTTAGATGTTGTCGGAACAAAAGGTGTAAATAAAGATTATGTAGATGGCATGGCATATGTGCTTGATTTGCTTGATAACTTACCTACCGCTGATGTCGCGCCTGTAAGACACGGATATTGGACAGAAGATTTAACAAACCCTTATGGAATACGTTATATATGCTCTGAATGTGGTGTAGGACGGCAGTTTAAAAGTAATTATTGTCCCAACTGTGGAGTAAGAATGGACGGAAAGGTGTAAAAGAATGAGAATAATAGTTAATTGTCCTGATAGTACAAAAATTATAAGTGTAGTTGCGACGGGAAGAAAAGGTTTTAATATATGGGCTAACCAGAATCTGCTTTCTGTTGAAGATGATAATGAAATAACTATTCAAGAGCCAGAAAAAGATTATGAAAAAGCTCCGATTATTTTTCCAGAACCAAGACATATACGAAGAGGATAGGAAGTGAGAGAATGAGTAAATGGGATAGAGCCATTGAGCAGATATGTGAAGGAGTAAAACCCACAATGGAGAGCAAGAGAATGAGTGATTTATTAATTAAAGGCGTGAAAATGCCGAAAACGTGCAACGAGTGTCAAAGCACTCTTGGACTGTTTTGTAATGAATGCCCGCTTTTTAAAGATTTTCCGAAGGAGTATATGGGCGAATCTGAGATATTACAACATACAAGACTTTCTGATTGTCCACTAATTGAAGTTCCATCGCACGGTAGGTTAATTGACGCGGACAAACTAGAAAATATATTCTGGGATATTCTTAGTAAACCAAATGAATACGATAAACCTTTACATGATATAATGCTTGAATTACAAGCCGCGCCTACAGTTATAGAAAGTGAGGAAGAGTGATGGGGTGGTGTTTAGGAGAAAGCGAATACATAATATATTGTGATGAAATTCGTGGTTCAGCTACTGCGGTCACAAAAGATATAACAATAGGGGTAGACTATTATTGGTGGAATGGCATATGAACGTAATAACAATAGTAACAAATATAATTGCATTTATTGTAGGTTGTACTTTAGTAGGTGTAGGTATAGTCGAAAGTGATAACGACGAAGAAATAAAGGGGTTGTTAATAATGATACTTTCTACATTAATTCTTATGAACAGATAAAGCGGGGAATAATATGAGTGATTTATTAATTAAGGGCGTAGAAATGCCAAGGTGCTGCAATAATTGTGCTTTTCATAAACAGGGAGGCACTATAAAGTCTGTAAAAAATGGCGATATAATATGTAAAATTATTGTTAAATGTGAAATATGTAAGGCAGAAGACCCTTATATGTCGTACAGAGATGCAGACACAAAAAGACGTGATGATTGTCCACTTGTAATGATACCGTCACATGGTAGACTAATAGATGCAGATAGCCTAAAAGATAACATTAATATATACTTTTTCCCCGTAATAGGCGCCGCTATTGATAATGCACCTACGATTATAGAAGAGGAGAATAGCAATGATGATTGAGCGAATAATTCAAGTATGGATAGGTGACCAGTTTATAGAACTACCAATTAATCTTCCTGAAAACATGAACGAAGATGACATGTACTTCGCGGCCAGCCGCTACGTAATGGATAACATGTCAATAGATTTAATTTGACAAATTTTTAAATTTCTGTTATAATATATATAGAAAATGAGAGAAGAAGTAAAGAAAGGAGAGTAAAATGTCACAGTATTTAGAGTTTTATATTAGACATAACGATGATTATCTTCCAATTGCATCATATTGCGGTAGTTCCGCATATATGGAAATGTTTGATGATTATGTTCCAAGTTATAGTGGACTTCGTACGGTCACTGAATCAATGCTGAGTTCGGTGCGCGCGGATGTTCAGCAGAAAATTAAGGAGAATGAACAGTGCATTAAAAGAGCTGAGAAACTGAAACAGGATATTCTCCAGGCTAATAACTCAATGGAAGAGAAAGTTGAATATATGGCAGGAGAAGACCAGGCTATAGAAGAAACGGAAGATGAAAATAGGGCACTTGATAGTGTAGACCACTTCATTGATTTCCTTTATAATATACTTGAAGAAGCTGAATTCGGTGAGCATGAGGGAATACAGAAAGATAAGTATCTCTATGCGGGTGTAGAACCTGCGATTTGTAAAGACTACGATGAAATGACTCCAGAAGAAGTAAAGGAGGCGCGCGGATGGTAATAAATAAAATGGACATGCACAAGAAACGTCAACGTGCACTCGCCCATGTAGAAAAAATAGCATGGATACGTCCAATAGAGGGCGCCGACAACATAGAACTTGTCGGTGTTCTTGGTTGGGTATGTATTGCTAAAATAGGTGAGTTTAAAGTTGGTGACTGGTGCGTTTATATTGAGATAGATTCTAAAGTGCCTGAAAAAGAGTGGTCTGAGTTTCTGCGCCCGAAGCACTTTAAGATTAAGACAATGAAGCTTGGTAAGTTTAAAGTTATCAGCCAGGGTATAGCACTGCCGCTCTCTACGTTTGACATAGACATACCGCAGGAAGAGGGTAAAGACGTTACGAAGCTGCTTGGGGTTAAGTATTCTGTAAGGGAAGATAACTTTAGAAAATCAGAAATAGATAAGTATAAAGCTATGGCGCAGCGTAGACCTGACGTGTTCAAAAAACCGTGGGCGCGCAGAATGATGAAGAACCCAATTGGAAAACGTATCATGTTTTTACTCTATGGTAAGAAACGTGATGACCAGAAAAAGTTTCCAAAGAAGTTCCAGTTCGTGCATCCGACCGATGAAGAAAGAATAGAGAACATGCCATGGATTCTTGATGACCGCGATGCTCGTTACATTAAAACAACGAAAATAGACGGTACTTCAACTACGTTCATTCTTGAAAAGAAACTGTTCGGTTACGAATTCTATGTGCTCTCGCGCAATGTACGTCAGTTCACACCAGAACAGGGCAACTATCATTCACAAGATGAAAATGTGTATTGGGAAGTTGCAGAAAAATATAACGTAAAGGATTTCCTTATGAACTTTATAAAAGGCGGTAACTACCGTTATGTAGCTCTGCAAGGAGAAACCTATGGTTGCACTGAAAAAGGTGTAAAAATACAGGGCGACCCGCATCACATTGGTGAACTTAGATTCGCAGCCTTCAACCTCATTGATTCTAAAATTGGACGTTGGGATTCGGTAGAAGGGCGCAAATGGTGTTCTTCGTTTGGAATACCTTGGGTGCCAATTGTAGATACGAACTGCCAGGTTGAATCAGACATGGAAGCTTTCAAACTTACTGCCGATGGACCATGTGAAATACCAGGTTCAACGGGGCTGCGCGAAGGCTATGTTTATAGGAAAGTTGGTGACCCTAACTTTTCGTTTAAGAACGTGTCAAGGAAATATTTACTGAAACATGGACAGTAGTCCATAGGGAGAATAATAATGATTAATTGGAGAGATGCAAATAAGGAAAAGCCTAAGCTTCATAGAACTTCTTTTGAAGATGATGGAGAAACTATTACATATGAAGAAAGTGATACCGTACTTATTAAGTGCGAGGTAGAAGACGAGGAAATGCCTTATAGTTTTGCCAGATATGAAATAGACCAGTTCGATGATGGCGATAGATACTATTGGGTTGAAGAAGAAAGTGGATGGACTTATGACCTTGACGCAGTTATTGCATGGGCACCGCTAAGTGAGTTGGAGTAAATATGGAATATAAATGGATAAAACCTACAGAATCGTTGCCTCCTCTTGTACTAGATAGTGACGTGTGGCAGGTTAGTCATAATGTATTAATTTGTACTGATAGTCTAAGTGGAAATTACCGTTATGAAATTGCTTTTTGCATGCATAGTGCAGATAAAACGGTGTGGTCAGACCCAATTTCTGGCTATGTAATTAGAAATGAAAATGTACGTTATTGGCGCGAGATTGAACCCGCGCCACGAACGGACGACTAGGAGATATATATAAAATGAATCATATGTTTTGGATAGGTGCGCTTGTAGGTACAGTGTTTGGAATAGTAGCTACAATGGTATTTGCTTGCTGCGCTATATCGTCTCGTATGTCACGAGAAGAAGAAAAAGCTGTACTAAAGCGAGAAATGGAAAGGAATAACTAATGCAGAAATTTATAATGTGTTGTGGATTGCCAGCGTCAGGAAAAACATATTGGACAGTATATAAATGCATCGTAGAAGACGAAAATTTAGCTTTGCTTTCTTCTGATGGATTTCGTGAACTGCATCCAGAGTATGATAACAATGCAATCTTTGAATTAATGCACAAATATACAATAGAAAGCTTGGAAGCAGGGAAGACTGTAATTTACGATGCAACGAACCTGGCGCGCAAGCATAGGATGGCAATTTTGACAGAGGTAAAACGTAAGTTTCCTGCTGTGTTTTGCAGTATTGAAGTGTTCATGGCACCAATAAAGGTATTAAAGGAACGCAACTCGCATAGGACTGGCGCAGAGTGCGTACCGGATGAAGTTTTTCAGAAAATGCTGTGCAGCTTTCAGTTCCCACAGTTCTTTGAAGGCTGGGATGAGATTCATATGAACGAACATAACCAGTACCAGCTTGCTGATATGGCTAATGCGACTGACTTTGACCAGATGAATCCACATCATAAGCTTACCTTATGGGACCATTCGTCGAAGGCGCGTGAAATAATGAAAGACCACTACGGTGATGCAGTTATGCAAGAGGCAGCTTTCTTTCATGACTTGGGCAAACTCTATACTCAGACATTTGATGAGAACGGGGTCGCGCACTACTACGGTCACGAAAACGCAGGAGCATATATGTATGCACTCCATGCATTTGAGCTTGGACTTTACTCATTCAACGAGATATTAGACATACTGTTTTTAATCAACTACCATATGCGTCCATATCAATGGTCAAACCGCACATTTCAGAAAGACCTGGAGTTATTCGGTGCAGATAAAATTAAAAAGTTAAAGTTAATTCACTTCTGCGATGAAGAAGCACATTAGGAGGTTACTATGGCTCATCACAAGAAAAGACATCAGAGTTATCTAAACGATTATGAAATGATAGAACTTACACAGCCGCTGGCGCATAGTAAGTATATCAAACAGATTTATCGTAAGACACTTGCAGGTAAGTGGTTTCTCACCTATGAAACTAATTCAACTTACCATATCTGTCCGTATGATGGTATTTTTAGGAACTGTGAACAGTGTGGCGCAGATAGAGAAGACTTTGACGTAAACTATTGTAAAAGAAGAGCACAGTATATAGACGAAGGTGAACTGCGGGCGCGCATAAAAGATTGCAAAGAAGCTGGACTTAGCATACATTATGTAAAGGAGATAAGCTAGTGGATAGAGAAGACAAGATACAGTTTGGACTAAATATATTATTTGTTGTTTGTGCCGTATTGGATTACATCTACGGTTTCACTGCCATTGAAGACCCAGTAATGCGACATTTTAACAACATGATAGTGTTCTATGGTGTTATGACTTATTCTAACGTAGCATTTTAACAACGGCGCGCAGCGTACGTTCAAAAATATCTTTTTGACTTTTTTATAAAATTCATATATAATATATATAGAAAGTAAGAAAGGAAGTAACAAAATGGATGATAGATTTGAACGTGCAAAAAAGCGTATAGGAAATATCATTGCTCACTTAAAGAAAGTTGGTTGGAACTTTAAGTGGGGCTGGGATGGTCCATGTCATGAACTACCAGATAACATTGGAGAAGCTTCCGGTGCATCACGTCAGGTTTTTTGGGATTATAACCACGAGGATTTCGTTCTCAAAGTTGGTCTTGGAAAAGGAGATGAGAAGTACTGTGAAAAGGAAGAACAGGTTTACTGTGCTGCAAAAGAGCAGGGACTGGAAAAGTATTTCGGTTGGACAGCTTATATCTGTACGATAGACGATATGGAAATCTATGCCATGGAATTTCTTGACTGCGATGAATGTAGGGTTTCTGATGACAGCTACGAGTATCACTATGAGTTATACTGTGATGAGAATGAGCTTGACCCAAACACAGACGAGGCAAGAGAACAGTGGGAAGACCTGTTAGAATCGAATTGGTCTGTAAGTGTGGATAGTTCAGATGCAGTTACGGAGTGGTTTCTTGATAGATTAGATTGGCAGGAGCATGATGAGCTTTCAATTTTTCTGAATGATTGGCAGATTAATGACTTACATGCTGCAAACATAGGATACAGAGGGAATATGCCTGTATTTGCGGATTACGCAGGATATGGTTGGTAGACCATAGAAAAGGAGGACAGAATTTTGCAGGATGAAAAAATTTATAGAATCCTTAGAAAGCCTGAGGGTGGATATACTATTGAGTGGTCGTGGTCACATGGCGATGAATGGTATTGGTATGATGAAGCATATACACTTTGGGGAGCTAGAAGTAAGATTAGAAAATCAGAAAAAAAATTTGATGACCCATTTGTTGTAGGTGTATACAATAATAGGGGAGAAGAAATTGTTGAGGTTAATAAGCGGTTGAACTTTTAAAGGAAGTTCAACCGTTTTTATTATACGTTGAAGGCGCGCGGTCGTAAAATTTTCCAAAAACCTGTATCAATTTTGGGAAAAATTATGGTGCGGGCGCAGAGTACGTAGATAATTTTGCAGAAAATATGGGACGGCCGCAGAGTACATAATATCGGGTACATATGGGCGTGTATAATTTTGTAGGATTTTCCAAAACGAAATATTTTCCAAAAACATAGTGGGCGCATATTTTTCCAAGAATTTCTGCGGTCTAAAATTTTCCAAAAAATTCCAAAATTCGGGTCTGAAAAAATTAAGAGAAACTTAAACTTTTTTCTACTTATAATCGTATTAAGAAAACTTATACATATAACGTATACGTATATAGTATATATATACGTATACGTTTTTCTTATACGTAAATAGGCAAACCCGCGAAGCGGGGGAATCGCGGAGGAAAGGGAACGCAAGCGGAGCGCGCGTTGCCGCATCCGTAGCAGGTTCGCTGAGTGTAGGCGCGAAGCGCCGGAACGGAAGCGAAACGCAGCTTCAACGGAAAACGTATACGTATATAGTATACGTATATAGGGTACGGTAAACCATGGATATAAAAAATGGTCCGCGCGCAATGTACGGAAAACGGATACGCAAAAACGTATACGTATATAAGTAAGGTAAACGTATACGTATATAGGGTACGAAAATGTAGGGGAAGCGGAGGTAAGTAATTGTATAGGTTAAACGTATACAATAAACGTATACGTAAATAGGGCGTAGCGGTCTAGCTAATGCGGATAAGTAAAGCGGTGGCGTATACGGTAAAGGTAGCGGTAAACGTATACGTAAAGTAAGACTTAGTATGTTAAAGGGTGTTTAACGTACACGTCCAACGTATACGACTTATGTACATTAGGCTCCCATTTGTTGCCACGTGACGTGCAAGGACGGCAGATGTTGCGCATTAGGGGTCTGCAATAGGGGCAGTAGGCATAGGAACGGTATAATTCGTGGCAATAGGTGGTAGTAAGTGGAAATAAGTGAAAATAAGTGGCTGCCACAGCCATTGACAAAAATCAAATTTTTATTTAAAAAAATAAAAAATTTTTGAAAAAAACGTCCAACGTATACGAAAAACGTATACGTAAAGGGGTTCTCAACGTATAAGTTGAACGTATAAGTCCCTCTTCAGGCTTTCCGACGCTTCCGCGCCAATAAAAAAAGAACAGGTCTTCCGACCTGTCCCTTTGAAGAGGCTTTTCTTACACTAGCAAGCGATGTAGCCTTTCTGCATTCCCTTGCCCTTAATTTTAACGTCCGTTACGTCCGCCTGTCCGTCCTTTACAGCCTGTCTGCACAGTGCTGAAGCCTTCTGAGTGGACACTCCCAGCTTCTCACCGACCATTGTAGCTGTCTGCGGCTCGTCAGTAAGGATTTCCGCAACAATCTTCTCAATCAGTGGAGCGTTCTCCTGAGCTTTCTTGGACACTCTCTCGCGTCTCTTAGCGTTTGCGGCGTCCATTTTCTTCAGCTCTTCACCTGCCATAGCCTGGATTTCCTCTGTCATTGTTCCGTTAACGATTGCTTCCATGAATTCTCTCTTAGTCATTTTAATTCTCTCTTTCTCGCGTAGGTCGCGACCCAGTTACTTTGATTTTTTAGGGAGAGAAGTTACTTTTCTCTCTCACTTTCTATATATATTATATAAGAATTTCCAGACTTTTTCAAGTTTTTACTTGTTCTTTCCAGCGCATCGGCGGAGCTGGAGTCTGGACGGGAAGAACTTTTCTATTCTTTCCTCTTTCATCTTACATATATATTATAGCTAAAATTTAATAAATTCTCAAATTTTATTCAATTTAAAATGCGGCGCGCTCAAAATTTGATTTTTTAAGTCAAATTTCCAGGCGGCCCCGTTAAAAACTTAAAGAAATACGGGCGCAGCTCCGAATTTCCTCCGATGAAGAGGGACAATCGCAGCTCCCCAAGCCTCTTCAGCGCAGCTCCCTCCGTGTGGAATAATCGCAGCTCGTCCGCGGCGTGTGGACGCAGCTCCCGCGCAGCTCCTTATCGCAGCTCCTGGACGGCCATTTATAACGGACGCTCCACGCGGCGTGGCTGCCGTCGGTGGACGCGAAACAACGACAGACTTCGTTTGTTAATTAACAAACAATCGGCGTACCGAACGGATGTTTGCTGGCAAAATCTGGAAAAGCTGGGAAAAACTGGAAATTTTTGACGTCTAAAGATTTGAATATTCTGAAAATTAGACGTATAACGTCTAAGATATGGCGTGACGTCTAAGGAAATAAAAACGGTTCATTTGAACCGTCTTTCTTTTTTTATATGGTGTAAAGGTCTGTTCCTTTGTATGGTTTAATTATTCCATTTTCTATCAATTCATTCCATACCTTTTCAAGTTCTTCTTCTGTAAATGCTATATCTACATTTTTGAATCCGTTAATAAATGTTGCTTTTTTAAATGGAAGTCCTGCATGATTTGTTGTCCATGTTATAACCGCTTTTGTAATTTTCAATTCTCTGATAATGTTAATCATTTTATTTTTTCCTTTCTGCAAGTCTGCGATTAATTTCTTTTTTAACGCTATCATAAATATATCCACAATTATAATAATCACAACTATCATAACCCGCCATTATATCATCAAAAACTACTGCAAAGTTTTCTCCATTTTCTACGCAATGGCACATTTCTTCTAAATCATCATCACAAATTGTAATTACTCCAGTGTATTCAAAGTCCATTTTTTATTCTCCTTTCTTTTGATTACATTATTATTATATCAGAAGTCTTTTAATTTGTCAAGTATTATTTGTTCTCTTTTTATGTTTTTATAAAGTCTATTTTCTTTACACCATAGACAAGAGCCATGATTTCTACAAGTACAGTCTATTGCTTTTGCTCCATAATATGGTTTTCTATGCTCTTTTTTGTGTTCAATTGCTTTGTCTAACATATCTATCATCTCCTTACATTATTATTATATAGGAATTTTTATATATTGTCAAGTACTTTTTAAAAATATTTTGACGTCTAAGTTACATATAATTTAGACGTTTAACGTCTAAGAATGAGTACAAAAAAACGTGCTCCCATTTCGGGAGCACGCTCACCCTTACTTGGCACGCATCTTTTCGTCATGCTCAATTTTTTTGGCTTTCTCTTCGGCTTTCTTTTTTGCCTTGAGTTCTTTTTCCTTGAGTTTATGCTCGTAATCTTCGGCTTCGGCATAACCGTCAAATGGTTCTCTGCCTTTGTCTGCGCCAGTAGGAATTGTAATTGTAATTACTGCCCACTTTTCGTCACCATTTTCATCAACGCAAGGGGTACAAATTGCATTAGATTTGTACTGTAAAATCTCATAATTATCTTTTGAAAAATATTCTTTGATGAGTTCAAGAAAGCCCTGTCTGAGATTTTCATTTGCGATTTTGTTTGATACCATATATATCACTTCCTTTCAAGTATATGATACTACTTTTATAGTATATTGTCAAGTGTTTATAAATAAATTTCTTTTTCTTTTTCGTAAATTTCCATTTCTTCTACAATTATATTTCTTGAGATGCCCTCTTCGTCTGTAAAAACTTCAAAGTTTTCACAACCGTTTTTTACTGCCCATTCATATAATTCTTTAATTGTATTAATAATATGTGCCTTCATTTTTTTATTCTCCTTTCATTTTCTATATATATTATATAGGATAGAATTGTATTTGTCAACAACTATTTTGACGTCTAAAGAAAAATTTTTTATAACTTAGACGTTTAACGTCTAAGGCGGCCGCGCGGTTAGACGTCAAAAAAAGTATAAAATAAAAGCGGTTTTATGTAAACCGCCTTATTTTTTATTTAAAACATTTTCTTCTCATTTTTTTATGCTGTGCCATACAATGAGCGAATATCTCCTTTTCAATTAATACATCTTCAAGTCCTGTGTGACTTTCGTCAAAGTTTTCTTGTCCTGTGATATATCTATAAAGTATTTCTGCGGTTGCACGCACCTGTCCATTTTTACAAATATATCCGTTGTCTTTCGCCCATTGTTTATACATTTTTTGTTTGCATATTGTGTCCTGTGCCATTTTCAGAGTATCCCATAAAATTGTACCGTATGGGAGAAAATATCTATATTTTGATTTTGTTAAATATCTCTGTGTTGTTGCGGTTGACTTGTAGTCAAATCTTGCGTTGTGTGCAATAAGAATATTTATGTTATATTCTTTACAAATGTTATAAATATAATTTTTAATTGTTGCCCACCTTGCGACTTTGCGCTGTCCTGTTTTTATTTGTTCTTCATAGCGTGGAATTTTTTCGGCATAATACGCTGATTTCATCAAGTCTTTCATTTTATAAAAGACTTCATAATTAACGAATGAAAAGGTGTGATATACATTTCCTTTTTTGTCTACTACCGCACCGCCTATGTCGTAAACGATAGGGTCATCCATTGAGTTGGTTGTTTCTGTATCAAATACTAAATAATAAGTTTTTCTTCTGTCAATTTTTTCCATTATTTTTTCTTCCTTTCTGTCCTCTTCAAGGACAATATTATAATATCATATTTTGATATAGTTGTCAACATATTTTTTGTTGATTTTGACGTCTAAGTTTTAAAAACTTAGACGTTTAACGTCTAAGAATATAAGGCGCGCCTTATCTAGAAGGCGCGAGCGTGAAGAGGATACATGCGAGCATGAGCAAGGCGCGAGCAATTGTAATTTCCATTTTATTCTCCTTTTGCATTTTTTGCACTTTTAAATTTAAATCGTTCTTTAATCCAGAACTTTTTACCACATTCAGAACATTCTACTTCTACATCGGCAGTTACAGAATCTCCTTCGTAATCATAACCCTCGATAAAGATAACTTCATAATCTTCACATTTACATTTTGGACATCTAACCATTTTTTTTATCTCCTTTCTTATTACACTATTATAATATCATATTAATATATCTGTGTCAAATACTTTTTTATAAAATAAGAAAATTTTTGACGTCTAATGTCTGGAATTTAACTTAGACGTTTAACGTCTAAACTTTTCTCAAAAAAACGAGCACACCTTTCGGTGTACTCGCGCGGTAGAAAGTTACTCTGCGATGAAGTAACCCTTCTGAGTTCCCTTCCCCTTGACCTTGACGTCCGTAACCTTGACGTCCATCTGTCTGAGAAGTGCGCTCGCCTTCTGTGTTGAGATTTCAACCAACTTGGCGATTGTGCTCGCTGTCATTGGCTCTGTTGTCAGAACCTTTGCGATTTCTGCCTTGATTGGCTCGTTGGCAAGTGCTGTCTTGCTTGGACGCTCTGCTCTCTTTGCGTTGCGCCTGTCAAGAGATTCAATTTCCTTCTGTGCGAAGTCCTTCATCTCCTGTGATTCTACCATTGCGATAACGTTCTCCATGAATTCTCTCTTTGTCATTGTAAGTACCTTTCCTTTCTTTTTTTTCTTTTCTTTAACTTACATATACATTTTATCATATGTTTTTTATGTTGTCAAGGGATTTTTTAAAGTTTTCCGCAAATTCTTTAAATATTTCTGAAGCAAGATTTTTGGTTTGTCCATGCGTCTTGGTTTTCCGTTCTTTTTGCTCTCCCTTGGAACAATTATATTGTATCACGTTTCCGTGATATTGTCAAGAGGAAATTTCTTCTTTTTTGAAATAAATTTCAAAACCGACCTCCGACCACTCTACTTCTTTCCTCTTGACAAGTATATATTACTACAACTATTATATAATGTCAACCCCTTTTAATAAAATTTTATCTATATTTTTAAAATTTTTGACGTCTAAGATTAAAAGGAACTTTTAGACGTTTAACGTCTAAAGAAAAAAGGACGCATGCGCGTCCTCTACATTAATAGTCTTTTGTTATACCTATAAGACAAATTATTTTTTCTGATATTTCTGTCGCGGCAATTTCACAACCATCGCTATCATTAATGGCAACCATTACTTTTGCATTAGGACTATATTCTTTTAATTCTTCGATGAGTTCTGCTACTGTTATCATTTTTCTACCTTCTTTCTGCTCCCCTTGGAACAATTATATTATAACACTTTCAAAGTGAATGTCAACACTTTTTAAAAATTATTTTGACGTCTAATTTATTTAATTTTGGATTAGACGTTTAACGTCTAAAGCGGACGGCCGCCTTAGACGTCAAAAAATGCTTAAAAAAAGAACAGACTTTCGTCTGTTCTCTTTTTTACTTTTGTTCACGCATCTTTTTATCGTGTTCAATTTTTTTTTCTTTTTCGGCTTTCTTTTTCTCTGCCTTAATTTCCTTTTCTTTCAACTTGTGAGCATAGTCCTCTGCCTCTGCATAACCGTCATAAGGCTCGCGACCTTTATCTGCTCCCGTTGGAACTTTTACAGTGAGCACAATCCATTTTTCGTTGTCCTCTTCATCAATTACGGGAATTGCAATCTCATTAGATTTTACCCGCAGAACCTCTTCATTTTCTTTGAAGAAATTGGTAATAGTTTCAAGATAAGTTTCTCTTAATCTTTCGTTAAGTACTCTGTTTGAAAGTGCCATAATTTTTTCTCCTTTCTTATTTTCTATATATATTATATCACAAATTTTTAATTTTGTCAAATTATTTTTTCTTAAGAAATTATACCACCAAGAAGTTTTATAGCGAGCAAGCCACAAGTAATGGCAAGACATGAACAGTCTTTGACTTTATCCGCAAGCGGACGTTTGAGCACGAACGTGCGAGCAACCGCGCACACATTAGCGGTAAGATATATGCACTGTCCGATAATAAAGTTACTGCCTACTGTACACTGTCCGATAATAAGACATATAAGAACAAAATAATTAAGTGTTTCAAAAATTTTTTCTTTCATTGTTTTACTTCCTTTCTTTTCCTTTTGTAATTAAATTATATATTATTAAAATATGTTTGTCAAGTATTATTTTTTAAAAATGACGTCTAATGTTTTGTTAATCTTAGACGTTTAACGTCTAAACATTTCCCCAACAAAAAACCGTCACATTTCTGTGACGGTTTCCGTGACGGTTAGCAAAGTCTATGCAACCTTGTACCCTTTCTGAGTACCCTTACCCTTTACCTTTACATCTGTTACAGTGAGCGTACCATCTGTAACCATCTGTCTGCAAAGAGCACTGACTTTCTGTGTGGTGAGTTCAAGACCCTTTCCGATTTCGCTTGCAACGGTGAAGTCCTTTCCATTAAGGAAGTCAAGGATGTTTGTTTTAATTGGCTCGTTTTCAATTGCTTTCTTTGATGGCTGATTTGCTCTCTTTGCGTTTCTTGCATCAAGTTTTGCAATTGCATTTGTTGCATGTTCCATCATTTCGTCATTGATAATTCCATTCATAACGTTTTCAAAAAATTCTCTGTTTGTCATAATTTTACCTACTTTCTTGCGTTGGTCGCAACCCTTTTTAATTTTACTTTTGGGAGTTCCTTTTGTCTCCCTTTACCTTACATTTATATTGTAGCAAACTTTTTTAAGTTTGTCAATATCTTTTTTAGATTTTTTTAAAAAAGTTTTTCGAGTGCGCACTCCATAAGTTCTGACACTTTAGTAGTCACGGATTAGTTTTTCCTCTATTCACTGGGGAGTACCCTTTTTCTCTCTCCCTTGGAACAATTATATTATATCACTTTGAATATATAAGTCAATACCTTTTTTAATTTTGAAGAGGATTTTTTGACGTCTAATTTATTTAATTTTGGGTTTAGACGTTTAACGTCTAAGTCAACCGCGCGCCTTAGACGTCAAAAATTCTAAAAAAATAAGGGGAATTTCTCCCCTTTATTTAATGATAATCGTATCTTTACTTTTTAATATTCGGTAACTTTTGCAAGAAATTTCCAAAAGTTTTTCTTTATCGTGTAATATTGTGAGAATTTTGGAAGTTTCTCTAACTATACTTCTTTTTATAGGATAATTTCCAAAAATTTCTGCGCCTCTGTTTAAAGTTTCAAAAAGAATTTGTGTTTCTATTAAACTATCACTTAATGCGGTATGGTCTTCGATAAAGTCTATATTATCGGAAATATATTGCATCACTGTTTCTGCGGTGGTAGAATAATTACCACTTTCTGTAAATCTTTCGTTATCTTCGCAAAACTTTTTATATTCATTATCAATAATAAATTGATGAACAAAACCCCTTATATCTTTTATTTCTACATCATCAAATGGATTATTGCATTTAAACCAATCGCAATTGAAATCGAAAACTTTTTCATCAAACTTACAATTATAGGCAAATGCGCATTCTACTTCAAACTTTTTAAAATCTCTTATCATTTTCTGGCAAATGTAACCAAATTTTTCCATTTTGGTTTCTTTTGCTCTCATTGCTTTAACATAAATCGGTCTTTTTTCTGCGTAATATGCGGAAGCAAAGCACATTTTATTATGCCAAACTTGTTCTACAACAAAATCTTTTTGGGAAAGAATTTGTTCTGTTTCTACGTTAGCAATTACATAACCAATATTATAACAAAAAGGTTTATCAAGTGAAGTGGTTTCTGTGTCAAAAATTACAATATTCATTCTATATTCTCCTTTCCTTTTGACTACATATATTATATAGGATAGAAGTTACTTTGTCAAGACTTTTAGGAAAAAATCGAAAGATTTTTTGACGTCTAAACTGAAGAGGAACTTATTTTAGACGTTTAACGTCTAAGATACGTTGAGTGCGCGAACTCAACCGGCGCACTCAACGAAGGAGGAAAAGGAATATATTAAAAGAACTGTATTGCGGATTTTCAGTAAGATTTTTTAGGATAATTTCTATCCAAGAAAAACCTATCCATAAAAGTAATAAACAATTTATAAGAATTATTATTTTCCAAATTATATTTTTCATTTTGCCATACCCCCTTGACAATTATATTATAACACTTTGAAGAGGAAAGTCAAGTGTTTTTTTAAAAAAGTTATAGGAATTTATTTAGACGTTAAACGTCTAAGCAAAATCTTTTCGGAAATAATCCGAAAAGATTTTGAAAAGATGAGGTAAATAAAAGTGATTTTTTACAATTAATCATTTTTTGCTTGTCTGAAGAGGCAAGACAATAGGAACATTACTATCCATAAAAGAAGTACCCATTTCCATGTAAAAGTTATTCCAACAATTTTACACACTGCGAATACTATTAGCGCATCGATACCAAATTCTATGATATTAGCGATAATTAATGTTGCGATTATTGCAATTATTGTTTTCCCTGTTTTATTCATTGTTTTTACTTCCTTTCTGTTCTCCCTTGGAACAATTATATATTACCATATCATATACGTAATGTCAATAGATAAATTAAAAAAAGATAAATTTATTTGACGTCTAAGTTTGAAGAGGGACTTAGACGTTTAACGTCTAAAATAAAAAGGTTAAAAACAACCGCTATGCGATTGCTTTTAACGTATCAATTATATTATTTACATTATATGCTTTACCTTTCCATTCTGTTCTGTTTTTTTCTTCGTCATCGAATAATATTCCTTGTGGTATATTTACAATACTTGACTTTGGTGTTCCATATGATACTATATGTATTTCGTCAAATGTTACGCTTTTAAGATGTTTATTTAGCCATTTAAGTTTTGCGTTTGTTACTGCTTTATCATATTCAATGTTTGAGCCTTTTGATAGCCAGCTGACTATGCCCAGCTTGTAGCCTTTACGTTGTAGCTGATTAAGCAGGCGCGCCAGGTGCGACAGGTGCAAAAGTGCAGGAGCCAGCTCGTATGGTGTAGGGTCATAGCTCCGTAACATATCAAGCCACCCTTTGACACCGTAAAGGTCAGCAATAGTGCCGTCCATATCAAAATATATTGCTTTTCCAGTTTCTTCCATTTGGTTTTCTCTCCTTTCCTTCACTGTACCTATATTATAGCACTTCATCACGTAGAAGTAAAACGTCTAATATTAACATTAAGGCAAGTTTTTGACGTCTAAGATTTTAATCAAATACTTTAGTACTTTAAAACTTTAACGCATTAAAGTATTAACACTTTAATGCGTTAAAGCACTAAAGTATTTTTGACGTCTAAGATTAGACGTCTGACGTCTAAGGTTTAATGCTTTAACGCATTAAAGTATTAAAATAAGTTTGACGTCTAAGATTTTAACGCTTTAAAACTTTAGTGCATTAAAGTGCCAAAGCAAAAAAAAGAACGGACGTTTGTCCGCTCTTTTACCACTCCATTATTGTTTTTAACTGAGACATTATGTCACGTGCTGTATGTTGTTTGTAGGCGTTATGTGCAAGGGTATTTATATATATACCATCGTGTTTGTTATCAGCGTGTACGCTCAGCACCTTATTATTATAGTGTACGTGTATAGCGCTGTATTTATAGCGGTCTACCCACTCACAAGTAACGTGTACTAAGTTATACGCTCTGATGTCACATAGCATTACATAAAGCTCGTTAAGCTCGTGCTCATTATCTAATTTATTATATTTAATCATTTTATACTCTCCTCTCTTCTCTTCAAGCGGAGCGGAGCACGTGCTCCGCTCCATTGTATTATCATTAGTGGCAAGCTTTGAACTGTTCAAGCGTTTCAAACTGTTCAAGCAAGCTTGCGAACAGTGTGCTTTTGCGTTTGCTGTTCTTGTATGACTGTATGGCTCTTACAGTCGCGCCGTTTGTAGCTCGTTTCATTCTAATTAAGCCACAAGTATCAAGCACGTTGATAAACTGTTCTACTGTGAGCACGTGCGCACGTTCAGGCGCATTGTAGTCGGTTTTATTATCCATTGTATAGATAATATAATCATTTGAATTGATATTGTTGTTTATTTCACCGCAATTTGACTTAATCTCAATTGTTAAACCGTGATATTTTACGTCATGCTTACCTTTTGCGCTAACTCTGTTGACATTTCCTTTGTTTCCGTTCAAATAATGCTTTACAGCCTTTTCAAATTCTTTCCCGAAAAATCCGCTATCATTCTTTTTAATTTCCATTGTTTTTACCTTTCCTTTCCTTTCCTTAACTATTGCCTTGAATAGGTTAGTTTATTCAACCGGACTTATTTATTAATTTGTCTATGTCCTTTTGACAATAACAATATATCAGATATAAAAACACTTGTAAAGCGTTTTTTAACATTTTTCTTGTTTTGACGTCTATTTTTTTTATTTTGACGGCTAAAAAATCATAAAGGGGGTATATTCTACTACATGTAGTGGTATACCAAAAAAGCTATACCATATATAGTGATTCAAATCTTTTTGAGAAAATTATGTATATTTATACATTTTAAAAACGTTGAAATTTCAACGTTTCTGGAATCTATTCATTTTACAGTTTCCAAAAACGTTGAAATTTCAACGTTTAGGGGCGGTACTATACAGGAAGTTTATACATTTTTGTGTATAAATATACGCCGGCCTGCTACATTATCTCCACGAAATTAAAAATTCAATCCCCGAAATTTGACTTCCCCTCAGCCGTGTGCTATAATATAACTGTAGGAGGAAATGGACTATGAACAGATTAAAACTAGACTTCAGCTTAGAAACAGCTGAGGAACGCAAAAACTTTATAGACACATACATTGTCCAATTCCCCGACCTTACTCAGACAGAAGCGGAAACCATTGCGGATTATTTGCTGTGGGGCAAGGACGCACAAGGACAGCCTATAGGTGCGGGAACGGGCCTTAAAACACGATGGACGAAAGGCGACGACATTGAATCGCTTGACGCCGTACTTGATAATCCGGCGTATACGAATGTCCAGTTCCAGCCATTCACCGAAGCCACGCCGTTAAAGGCCGAGCGCAAGGTATTTAATCGCCAGGCCGTACGTGAGGCCGCACCGGACTACCTAAGAGACTCGTTTGAGGCTTTATGGAGGAAAATTGACGAGGATGACCTATTAATTAACTTCTACGAACTGGGCGTAGGTAAGCGGGATAAGCCACCGCGCAAGGAATTACTTGACCGATTCAGTGAGTCAGATCAGGTTGTACTTAGTCGGCGCGCAGCCGAACTTAGTCAGTTTCAGTATTTGAAGTTGAGACATGAGCTTGTGGAGTTAAGACGGGAGCAATTTACGATGAGAGATTCGTTTGTAAATACGTTAAACCCACATCAAGGACCTACGGGACTAGACCGAGTCCAACAACATTTCGGACTTGACTTGGACATACTCCCGCTAGGTACTGCGACCGGCCGAACCGGAGAATTAATTTTCAATACAAACTTTGATCCGCGCGCCCTGAACGAAGAACAACTACGTTTAATCGCTCAGTTACTTAACGAAAAACGCGAAGTTGAGCCAGGCCCAACCGTAATTGATTTCCGTGACTTAGAAACAGTTTATCAACTTTACCTTATGCGAGAGGACTGCGCGGACCAAATTGAACGCGAACACGAAATTAACTTCGTTGAAGGCAATTTGGAAGATATATATCGTACCTTAGACTTCTACGAATCAATTGCCGATTTAACCGAAGCGCAGCATAAACTGTTACGAATGAAGGAGGCCCACGTACACAACGCCGATATAGCCCGGGTACTAAACGAGGAATTCGGTAAGAATTATACGGCGAACTATATAAGTACAATATTCAGACAAAAAATTATTGAAAAGATTAATGCGGCCGCCCAACTTCATTTAGATTCGGTAGAAAATTGTTTCTATCCAGAGAACTTTAAACAATGTACTGAGTGTGGAAGAGTTTTACTTTTAGACGAAAGAAATTGGGTTAGAAAGAACAAATCAAAGGATGGATTTCAGAATAGATGTAAGAGATGTGATAGAAAGAAAAGGAAGAGAAAAGGAGGCGATTAAGTGAGACTTTTTGGAAAGGTTGGAGATGTTAGTAAGTCTACAGAAAAGTTACTTAAGGCAATTGCCGGACTTGAGCCTGCGGAATTTATGGGCGTTTGTACAATTTTAGGGATTGACGTTTATAAGAAAGAAACCATAGAAGAAGCTATGGATGAATTAGATAAACCGAACGAGCCGAATGTTGAAGGCGCGCCGTCAACGGACGATACCAAGATTAAACGAGTACCCAAGGATTTTAGTGAGCTTTGGAGTGAAGTTTGCGACAAGGTTAATGGATTGAATAGGACTAGAAGGAGAAATTTAGATCGTTTACTGCGCCCGATCTATAAGAAGGAGAAAAAGTAAATGGCTATTACTCCAAAGTTTGACATCGACTTTGAGAACAGGCTTTGCGAACGTTGCGGCCGGTCCAAAGATTCATTTCATTTTTTAAGAAGTAAATCGGTTTTCTTTCCGAAAGGGTACGTTAACGTGTGTACCGAATGTTTGGGAGAGGAACTGGAACGAAATGAGTATAGTTGGGAATGTATGGACAGAATTTGTCAGTATGTGGATATTCCTTTTGAACCGACTAAATATGAAGAGTTAAGAGCAGTAAATGACGCAGTTGACTTATTGCGCGCTTATGATACGATTTACCTAAGTAAGGAGTATGAGGGAATAGATTGGGGGAGCTATAATAAGGCATATGAGGAATTGAAAGAAAACGATGCCTTAGCTGATGTTGTACCTATACTGCGCGATGAGGAAAGACAGAAACTTATAGAGAAATGGGGTGCAAACTATGATGATGAAGCACTTCATTATTTGGAAAATCTCTATAATGGTTTACTTTTAACTCAGAATATCAATGGCGCGCTGCAAGGCGACCAGGCAATTAAAATTTGTAAAATTTCTTATGAGATTGATAATAAGATACGAGCAGGTGAAGATTTTGATAAGTTACTTGCTTCGTATGATAAATTAGTAAAGACAGGAGAATTTACTCCGAAGAATGTGAAAAATGCTGGCGACTTTGAATCTATGGGAGAACTTTGCCGCTGGCTGGAAAAGAAGGGCTTTGTTAATCAATTCTATGACGGAGAAACAAGAGACGTTGTAGATGAGACTATAAAGAATATACAAAGTTGGAATCAAAGATTGTATACGAATGAGTCGGGTATTGGTGATGAGATAAGTCAACGTATACAATCACTGAAAACTGCGGCCGAGCTTGAGAATTACTATGACCTTGAACAGGATACAGACTATGACGAATATGAAAATGAAGGATTTGAAGAACTGTTTAAGGAAGAAGAATTTGAAGCTAAGGTAGGGGACGGTGAGTCCGATGCAGGATAAGAGAAAGAAGGTTATTTTAAGTGCGCGCCAAGAGCTTATGCAGGATGACACGATTGAACGTGCAGAGCGCGACGGCATAGAACTTGAGAAAGGCGCAACGATTACTACGGAATATATGCAGCAACATAAGTCCATGTTAGAGAAATGGATTAATTTGTTTACTGCTTATCCAGATTACTATTTAGATATTATTAGACCTATTGATTCAGAGTTTTCGCTGTTCTTTTATCAGAGACTTACGTTGCGCGTGCTCATGCGCTTTAAGGATGTATTTCTTACTGCGCCCCGTGCGTTTTCTAAGTCATTTTTGACAATTTTGGCGCTCTTTCTGCAGTGCGTTTTTATTCCTGGCCGTAAAGTGTTCATTTGCGCGAACACCAAACAGCAGGCAGCGCAGATTACTAAGGAAAAAATATATGAGATTTATGACCATTGGCCCTTACTTAAAAAGGAAGTGGTTGGAAATGAAATTAAAGAGTATCCGGGGAACTTCGGTAAGGACTATGTTACTTTGAGATTTTTAAATGGCTCACAGCTTGACGTAGTGCTTGCAGGTGATGCGGCCCGTGGAGGTCGTAGACATGGTGGTCTTATAGATGAGATTAGAGACGGCGATGAGGAAGCAATAAACAGTGTTGTAATTCCATTGGTTAACGTTTCTCGTAGACTTCCAAATAACGAAGTCAATCCGCACGAACCAAACCAGCAGGTTGTAGCTACAACCAGTGCGGGCGCCAAGACTTCATTCGCCTACGAACGACTTATAGATACTTTTGAAAACTCAATCATTGACCCAGACCATTCATTTATGTTTGGATGTGATTGGCGCTTGCCGGCAATGCATGGACTTATTGATAAACAATATATTAATAAATTGAAAATGAGTCCATCGTACAATGCAGAGTCATTTGCTACAGAATATTTGAGTCTGTGGCAAGGTTCTAGCGAAGATGCTTGGTTTTCTTATGAGAAATTAAGTAAATATAGAAAAATTAAAAACCCAGAAACGCATGCAATTAATAGACCCGACTCAGAACAATTCTACTTAATATCAGTGGACGTAGGTCGTATTTCCGACCAGACCGCAGTTTGCGTATTTAGAGTTAACGTTGTAAACGGTAAATTCTATGCGACTTTAGTTAATTTAATCGTACTTGGCCGCACGCCGCAGACGAAACCGTTTGCGCGCCAGGCAGTAGATTTAAAAAAGATTATTCGTCAATTCAATCCACGCGAAGTCGTGATTGATACTAATGGTTTAGGAGTTGGCTTAGCCGATGAAATGATTAAACCACAGTATGATGAAAATGGTGAAATACTTCCGGCTTATGGGTTTATAAACGATGATGTTTATAAAGCTATTCAACCGAAGGATGCACCGAAAATCCTTTATGGAATTAAAGCTAATGGACCTTTGAACTCAAAGATTCATGGAAACTGTTATTCCAGATTAACAAGCGGCATGGTTCGTTTCTTAATTAAGGAACAGGAAGCTAAAAGTGCTTTACTTGCTACTAAAGTTGGTCAACGCATGACTGTGGAACAGCGGGTAATACGTCTTATGCCTCACGAAATGACAACTAAATTATTTGAAGAAATGAGTAACTTGCGCTTGAAGAGAACTGGCGCGAGCCTTGACATAGTACTTGAACGTATAAATTCAAGATTCCCTAAGGATAAGTATTCATCCTTCTCTTATGGGCTTTGGCGTATAAAAGAATTAGAAGAGGATTACTATAAGCGAGGACATCGGCGTCAGGGAACCAAACGGAAGTTGGTTTTCTTTACGGGAGGAAGGTAAATGAAAAGGAATAAAGATTTCCTAACTACTTTTACCAAGACCTATAAAAATATGGTTGCTTCTTCGGAGCATTCATATGGTTATTCGTCACACCACTTCTCCTTCCGTGGGGCAGTAAGAAGGTATTCTGAAGAAGACATTAAGAATATACTTGATTCTGGTTCTTTAGAAGAAAAAATTAATCTATCAAGATACTTTTTTGAACAAGGCGGTTTCTATCAAAGAATTTTATTACATTATGCTACTTTATTAAAGTATATAGGTTTATTAATTCCTAATCCTGCTTTTGGTAAAAATCTCTCCGAAAATTTTATTCAAAAGAAGTACTTTAATGCAATGAGTTTTATAGATTCCGCGAAGCTGCCCGCACTTTTCACGAGTATTGCTATTCGTGCATTGCGCGACGGCTGTTATTATGGTATTATTCAAGGTATCAATAATGACGGAGTATCTATTTTAGATTTACCTACAACATATTGTAGGACTAGATTTAAGAACTATGATGGTGCTGATGTAATTGAATTTAATGTCACTTATTTCAATACTATCACCGATGTTGATGAACGCAGAAGCGCTTTGTCGCTGTATCCAAAGGAAGTAGTAAACTGGTATAGAAGATATAGGAATGGTAAAGTATCAGACCCATGGGTATTTATTGACCCAGGTGTAGGTATTTGTATACCTATACTGGACGGTAATCCTGTGTTTTTAGATATAATTCCTGCCGCGATTGATTATGACCAAGCAAGAGGTATTAATAAAAAGCGAGATTTAGAAGAAATCAAAAAGATTATCGTACAAAAAATACCTCATTTACAAGATGGTGGTTTATTATTTGAGCCAGATGAAGCCGAAGTAATGCACAAGGGCGCAGTTGACATGATGGCGGGTGATGAGAATGTCTCTGTTCTTACCACTTATGCGGATGTTGATAGTGTCGTGTCAAAAACTTCAAACGAGAACTCAACTGCGAGTGTTGATAAGGAATTGAGTAACATTTATTCCGTTGCTGGCGCCAGCCCGCAATTGTTTGGAACAGACTCTAACTTATCACTTGAGACTTCTATCAATAATGATATGGCGTTTATGATGATCTTTGCTCATAAATTAGATAATTATATTACATATATAGTTAATTCTAAATTCGGCAATTCTAATATTTCGTTTAAGTATACCATTTTACCTATAACTTATTATAATGAGTCAAAGTATATAGACACTACTCTTAAAATGGCTAATTCTGGTTATAGTTTTATATTACCGGCGTTAGCACTTGGCTTATCACAAAAAGAGCTTGGGAATATTAAAGATTTAGAAAATGACGTTTTAAATTTGAAAGAAAAATTAATTCCGTTAAGTACATCGTACACGGAATCAGGCAATTCGCCTGGACGTCCAGAAAAACCTTTAGAAGAGAAAAGTGCAAAGACAATTGCTAATGAAAAATCGTTAGATAACGGAGGTTCTAGTGCCAATGGATAAAAAAGATTTAACAACTTTTTCTCTTTCTGTTTATGGCGATGTAACCGCTGTTAGTGAAGTGTTATCTAAAGCAAGATGCCGAATCTTTTATAAGTATGGAAATAGAAATGGTACTTATATAACGGACGAATTTGCCGAACAGTTGATTTCTACTTTGCCTTACGTGCCGGTAAAGGGAATCTATGATAGTATGGAGCAAGATTTTACTGACCATGGACATGAGCGCTATGAGGGTAGAATTTATGGTATCGTACCAGAGAATCCTAATTTTGCTTGGGAAAAACACGTAGATGACGACGGAGTAGAAAGAGAGTATGCTTGTACAGATGTATATCTGTTTACAGGTATTTATAAAAAGGAAGCTCTGGATGTTATTTCAAAGGCTCAATCTATGGAGTTATTTGCGGACTCTATTAAAGGTGACTGGAAATATATTGACGGAAAGCGTTATTATGTTTTTACAGAAGGTAGGTTTTTAGGTTTACAAGCATTAGGTGATGATTACGAGCCTTGCTTTGAAGGCGCCGCCTTCTACACCTTAATGGATTCAATTGATTCAGTAATGACACAGATTGAAAAATATGAAAAGCAACTAGAGTCACAAGGAGGACAAACAATGAATTTTAAACTTTCTGATAATCAGAAATATAATATGATTTGGACTCTTCTTAATACAAGATTCAATGAAGAAAACGATTACGTAATGGATTATTCTATCTGTGAAGTTTATGATGATTATGCACTTGTGTATAATTTTGAAACTCAGGGATATGAAAGAGTTCATTATACAAAAGACGATAAGACCGATTCATTAGAACTCGGTGAAAGAGAAGTCGCTTATATCGTTGATGTAAATGAAGAGGAAAAGCGCGCATTAGACGTTCTTCATGAAATGAACAACAGCACATATGAAAAAGTTGATACTATGGTATCTGACTTACAAGGTGAAGTTGCTTCACTGAAAGAAAATGTTTCTTCGCTTGAAGAAAATGTTAATGATTTTACTCAGAAAAATGAAGAGCAGAGCGCGACAATTTCTACTTTAGAACAGGAGAAAGCAGACTTACAGAACGAACTGAACGAAAAGACTGAGGCTTATACTAACGCGCAGACTCAAATTGAAGAGCTTACAACTGAGAAAGAAGAGTTAGAAACTTATAAAGCAAATATTGTGCATGAGCAAAAGGAAGCAATTCTGGCGCAGTATAATAATTTACTGAATGAGGAAACACTTAATTCTTACAATGAAAAGCTTGATGATATGACAAGTGATCAGTTAGAAAGAGAATTAGCTTACGCTTTAGTTCAATCTAAGCCTACACTGTTCTCAAAGAATGATGAAAACCACAACTTTGCCCCGAAAGATGATAAAGCTGAAGAGGGCATTACTGGTATTCTGAATAGATATAAGAAATAATAACGGAGGAATTATTATGGCTTTACAAAGATTAGTAATTGACGGTTTTGGTCAATGCGAATTAAATAATGCAGCCTTCCGTAGAGATGGTAGAATTGAAGCTCAGTGCGAGCTTGATGCTACTGATTTTGCTACGGATGTTGCAGAAAATGGTATGCTTTTAGCCGTTGATAAGATCAATAAGACTATTAAGTATGCTGTTGACGGTTCACTGCCAATTGCTCTTAATTATTCTGCAGAACATATGTATGATGATAGAGCTAATGGACTGAAGGATTTTTCACTCAAGAGAGGAGAATTTTATCCAAGAGTTGGATATCTTGCAGTTGGTGATTTATTTACTACAAACTGCATTTGCTATGATGATGAGGAATTTGAAGCTGTTACCACACAAGGAGAAGAGGCTACAGCAGAGGAAGTATTTATTGAAGCACTTGAAGATGTAGCTACGACACAACTTTATGGTGGAATTAGTGCAGAAGGAGCTATTAAAGTTTCTGCTACTAAGCCGACAGTTGGTCCTGTTTTAGCAGTAGTAAAGAAAACGACAATGCCGGATGGACAACTTGCAGTTCAGTTCCAAGTATATGAAGCATAAGGGGAGGTTTAGTGATGACTTTAGAAGAACTTAAAAAATTAGCTATTTATGCAGCTAAGAATGAAGCGCCTGCTAACTTCTCTGTTGACAATGTTGATGCTGCACTGGCAGATGGACTGAGAGATTTAGCAGGTTCTATAAATCAATTTATGAAAAATAGATATGATATTTATGATATCATTATTACAGCAGTAGACGAAGTCGTTCCTAAGAACGTTATAGATGCTGTTAGTATTTTTGCTGAAGTACAGCAAGTTCCACAGGGACAGAAAGCTATCTTTAAGCAGAAGGTTGGAAAGTTAAGAGCAAAGCAATTTCTTACACAAGTAGGACTTAGCGGAGTTTATGAAACATTTAGACTTGACAACAAGACTTTTGAACTTGGTGGACATGCAGTCGGCGGAGCTACAACTCTTGATTTTGAGAGAATGCTTGATGGCGCTGAAATTATGTCTGAATATGTTGATGTTCTGACAGAAGGTCAGACAGAAGCAGTTTATAGGGAGATTCAAAAGGCTCTGCGCGCGGCTCTGAATGATAAACCTAATACAAACAAGGTTATACAAAACGGTTTTGATGCTGATAAGATGTTTAAACTTTGTAGTGTTGTTAAAGCTTATGGTAATGGCGCAGTTATTTTTGCACCGCCAGAGTTCGTAGGAGCTATGGGACCAGATGCCATCGTTCCAGTTGGAACAAATTATCAAGGTATTTATCATCCACAGGATATTGATAGAATCCACAACGAGGGATACATTAATATCTTCAGAGGAACTCCTATTGTTCAGATTCCGCAGTCATATGTTGATGAGAACAATGTAGCTACTTACATTGACCCACAATTAGCATACGTGCTTCCAACAGGTGGAGATAGAGTAGTTAAGGTAGTTCTTGAAGGAAATACACAGATTTACGATTGGACAAATAAGGATAACTCACTTGAGATTGACACATATAGAAAGCTCGGTGTTGCTATTCTTACACAACACAACTGGGGAATTTATCAGAATACTGGTATTACTCAGACTTACCAAGAGTAATTGATATTATTAATGGGGAGGAGGGGGTACACCTCCTCCCTTAATTTTTATTTTAGGCGTATAAAGGAGAATTAAAATGAAGGTTAAAGTTAAAAGTTTAGTTAGTGGCACCGTTGGTGTGAAAGATGTTGATTTAAGAATCAATAGAACTTGGAATAAGAAGGGCGCAGTATATGCTTTTGAATTAGAAGATTTAGAACAACTTATGTATGATCCAGGCGTAGAATATATGTTCAGAGAAGGTATTCTTGCAGTTGTTGGACCTGATGCTGAAAAGATTAATATTCAACTTGGTTTACAAGATGAAAATGAGGCACCTAAGTTGTTTGAATTAACTGATGAGAAAATGAAAGAAATTATGAGCATGAAGATGGTTGACTTTAGAAAAGCAGTTAAAGATTTAACTCGTGAGCAACGACATGTACTTGTAGAATACTGCATTGAAAATAAAATTAGAGATTATGATAGGGACATGTTCTTAAAGGAACTAACACATACTGACATTTTAAAAGCCATAGAACTAAATGAATTGGATAAGGAAGAAGTAAAGGAGGCTTAACATGACTTCCATTCAGAAAGTATATGATGCTTTTCTTTCTAAAATGTTAGAAGACGAATGGTTAAATTGGACAGAAGAAGAGATTCAAATGGATTGGCGTTCTTTACTTGATGCGGCGATTCCTTTCTTTAAGTTTCCACGGGTTGATTTAAGCATTAATGAAAATGACCAATTTGAAGGAGACTTAACTAACGTTGAAATACAAATTTTAGCTACGTATATGAAATGCGAATGGCTGAATAGGACAATTTTAACTTGGGAAAATGTTAAGCCTTTATATGTTGAACGAGATTTTTCTCAGGCGAATTTAATTGATAAATTAAAAAGTTTATTAGAAAGAGAGGAGTATAAGGCGTTAAAATTGGAACGAGTTTACTATCGTTCACGGAGCGGCAAACCATTTGATTACAAAAAGTTAGCAGGTGATTAATATGGAATATACTCCGGAAGTAGAAGAAGGATATGCTAATAAGCTGAAAAATAAACTGTTTGGTTTACTTTGTGAGTATGAGAAAGGGCGTGAATGGGAGAAGTTTTTAGATTCAATTTTAATTGAGTTAGAAGGCTTTGACGTGGATGAAAGAACGATTAATTATTATACGCTGTATCATAAGTTAGCTTCTTTAAGATATTTACGTTATGAGTATTTTCGGAATACAATTTTTGATTGTATGACTTTACTCTCAAAGGGGGTATAAGATGGGAGAATATTATGAAGAAGTATATTTAAAGAGGTTAAATAGATATGGAATTGACTTTCAGTCACGTCTACAGCGCCAGCGCGAAGAAAACTTTCATAGACAGCTACTTAAATCAGTTTATTATGTAAACTTTGACTACAAAGATAAACAATATGAGGGAGAATTTACTCCTTGTAAGCAGAATGAAACGAAGACAATTCATTATTTATTAACTGACGTGAATTTGAATATACCGAATGGAACTATTTTAATGATGCCGGATAAGGACGGAGAAAGAGAACCTTGGATGGTTTATTATTTGGAAGATTATGTTGCAAGCGGTTATAATAGATATTTTATGTTGAAGATGACACATTATCTTACTTGGAAAGATAGACAAGGTGTAGAACAACATGCTTGGGCTTATTTCTATGGACAAGAAGATAATATGTTAAAAGATGAATTGAAATCAAGAAGTAGAAATAAAACGCTATATACGGAAAATTTAAAGTTAAGCTTTTTCATTACGCCGGTCAATGGAAAAATAAGAAAAGATGATTATTTTGAAGTTGGTGAAGGTGATTTGTTAGAAGCTTATGTTGTTACGGGTTATGATATACAATCTACACCTGGTGTAGAGTTCGTATCGGTTGACCCGCAATATATTAGAGATCATTCTGCGCCACCGGAGAAGAAAGAAGACGATAAGGATGAAGATTTTTATTGGCTTAATAAGGGGGTGACAGAATGACGGTAAGAAATTGTGCCGATATTGGAATTAATGCACAATATATAATTAAAAGATTGTTAGCTAATCAAAATTTACTTAAGCTTTTATATTATACGGACAAAGACCCATTGTCTCATGATGATTTAACTCAAGAACAAATACAGACTGAGATTTTTAGTAATTTTGTGAAGATAGTACCGAGAATTGGACCGAAAGAAACGGCTCACTCAATTATTGTACTTAGAATCGCGCGAGGCCGTGGTTTAATATCAAACAAAGAATTTAAAAATGTTATGTTTAGTATAGAAACTTTTGTTCCTCAAACACAGTGGATTATTAAAGGCACAAATTTGCGCCCGTTTGCAATAATGGGTGAAGTACAAAAATCTTTAAATGGAAAGAAAATAGAAGGGTTAGGTAAAATTTCCGGCGGTGACTTTGATTTGAATTTCTTATCAGAAGAAATGACCGCATATGAACAGGATTTTGTTTTAACAAGTTATGATTAATGAAAAGATTTTTCTTGGCTTTCCAATTGATTTTAGGGATGTTTGTAAAGTGTACCCTCCAACTGTGAATGATATGTGCGGCGACGAAAAGTTTGAGTATTGTCAGATGTTATTTATGATAACACAAGAAGAACTTGAAGATGCTTATGTTAATGAAAATGTACCGGCAATTCCAACACCTTTTCAATATTTGTTAATGAACGTGCATCAAGACGACGTCGCGCGCACTAACGTTTTATATGGATTTCAGAAGCTACTGCGCGAGCCTGTAACAATAGTTCCAGAATTGGAAGTTATTATTATAGGTAAGAGTGAAGAAGAATTAGACCCAGATAAGGACTTAGAGAATCCACGAGTAATTGATGCAAACAATTATTTTGATTTTCAAAACGTTGTAAGGGCTGTACTAGGCGCGCCAGCGGCAGAGGCGCCTGATCCAGACGAAGACCCAAGAGTTAAACGTATTAAGGCCAAAGGGCGCGCAAGGGAACGTTTAAAGGCTAAACGTGGTGGAGGAACAAATTTTGGGACTTTGGTAGCTGCAATTTGTTGTATGGGAATAGGATTAACTCCACTTAATATCGGAGAGATAAGTTATGCGTGTGTACCATGGTTAATTGGTATGAGTCAGCAAAAAGAAGAATATGATATTGATATTCGTGCGTTGCTGGCTGGCGCAGACAAAAAGAAAGTTAAACCAAAATATTGGATTAAGGATTTAAATTAAATATAAGAAATATAGGAGGCTATATTTATGGCAAGTATTCTTGATAAATATGGAATCAAAGAGGTTGCTGACGTAGTATTCTATGAGTTAGATAGTTCAGGTGCTCCTTCTGCTCCTGCTCTTTACCTCGATTCTTTAAAGGTTTCTACAGTTGAGCAGTCTGCTGAAACTGTAGATGCTACAGGTGGTAAAGGTAACGTTAAGCTGCTTACTTGGGATACAAATAAGGAGATTACGTTAACTCTTGAAGATGCTTTATTTAGTGCTAAATCTCTTGGTATTATGTTTGGCGGTACTATGACTGAGCCACTTGATAGTAATGGTAACTCAGCTCAGGAAGTATTAAAAACTTTAAGACCAAAAGATGTAGAAGGTATTGGATTAAAAACAGCTCCTACTACGAAAGCTTACTGGAAGTTTAATCTTAAGAATAAGGATTATTGTATTGATAAGTTAAAAGCTACTTATTTTGTATACAATACTGGTGAAACTGAACCAAGTCCTGTCGTTCCTTCTGCTTCTATCACTACAGACGCTTTTGATTTTATGACTTTTGATTTACTGGATTGCACAGGATTAGATGCTGATGGATATGCTCAAGCTAGAGATAATACCTCTGGAGGGTATAACGGAATCGTATCAAAAGGAATCACTATTGATATTACTTCAAACTTTGATTCTAATACATATTATATTACTGGTGATACATATGCTAGAAATTATGAATCTGGTAAAGATGAGTTCTTACAGTTCATTGTTCCGAAGGGAAAAGTTTCTGCAGAAGATGTTTCACTCACAATGGAAGCTGATGGAGATCCAGCTACATTCTCAATGACAGTTAATTGCCTGAAAGCTAATGACGATTCAATGATTAAACTTGTTAAGTATACACTCGGTGATGAACAGGGTGCTGGTACGCTTAATAAGGGCGTAGCTTCAGTTCTTGACCAGTATAATGATACTGGAGACAAGGAAAATAATGGATATGTACCAAATGCTTCTATAGCAACACAGAGTCTGAATGATGAGACTACTGCAACAGATTTACAAAACTAATTAGACACACTAATTTTGGCGGGGAGGCGGCAATCGCCTCCTCGTTTTTCTTAGGAGAAACAAATGGATAATGAATTTGGTATGCAAGAACTGTACTTTGTGCAGCTAAAATCCACTTATCCTATGGAGATAAATGGAAAACAAATTGCCGCTGGAGAAACAATCGCGGCATTTGATAAGGTTCAAATAGCCAACTTTCAAGAAATTCATCAAGAGGTAGCCGCGCAAGGTGGTTATGAGGGACGAAAACTGGTTGTTTGGACAAGGACTAAAGGAGTAGAATTAGCCTTTACACAAGGTATATTTTCAAAAGCACAATTCGGATTACTTAATAATACGGGTTTATTAAAAATAGATAAATCCGATTTACAAATTTCACAGCGCGATTACGTAGAAGCTAACGACCAAGGAATTATTGAGCTTACGCATGAGCCTGTGGATAACTGGATTTTCGTATATAATGCCGAGACAGGTGAAAAATTAACCGACCTGGCGCGCATTGGCGAAAAACAAATTCAGACTCCTTTAGTATATAAAGATGTTATTGTAGATTATAATTATGAATATGATAATGGCGCAGTTGCATCTATCGTTGGAAAGGAGTTACTGGAAGGGTGTATAAGTTTGGAAGGACGCTCCAGAATTAAGGACGACGTTACAGGTACAACACATACAGCTATTATTAAAATACCACGATTAAAAATAACGTCAAACTTTAACTTACTTTTAGGAGCGAATGCCCAGCCGGTAGTTGGGAAATTCACGGGAACGGCGTTGCCGATAGAACGTGGGTATGAAAAAGAGATTTTAGAAATTTACTTCCTAGAAGATGATATAGATAAAGATGATGAGTGGCGTTGATTTTTAATCAACGTCATTTTTTATTGGAGGGAAGAAGATGGCAGATAATGTAGTAGATATATTATTACGTGCAAGAATGGAAGCTGGTGATGTAGCTTCTGGTGTTAATAGTATTCAAAAAGCTTTGAATGGGTTAACTCTGCCTAAGAATGTATCAGGAGATTTAGAAAAGCAATTTGCTAAAATAGGGCCTTTATTAAAGGATTATCAAAAACAATTAGATAAAGGTTTTAAAACATCAAAGGATTTAAAGAATTTAGAATTATTAAAAAGTAAAATTACGGATACTTTTGGTGAAATTAAAGATAGATTACAAGATGTTAATGGACAAGAAATTCGTTTTAAAGCTGACACACAAGAGATTGCAAAATTAGAAAAAGAATTAGACGGATTACAGACTAAATTAAAAGATAAAATTGGTGGTATTTATAAAAGCAATCAAACAGATCAAAGCATTAAAACCAATATTAATAATTTACAAAAAGCGTTAAGTGTTCAATTTAAAAGTGGTAATTTTAAATTCCCTGCATTAAAAGAATTAACTTCTGGTTTGCGTCAAGCTTTAAATACTAAAGACTTTGTTACTTTTAATAGTCAAATAGATAATATTCGAGATAAAATTAATAGTTTATCTGCAAGTAGTAAAATTAATATTGCTGATTCTTTAGGACTTAAATATGCAGCGAATGATGCTAACGCGGCTGGAAGAGAGATTAATAAATTTTTGACTAGTATACAGGTTAATAAAACGGCTGCAAATAGTATTGAAACTTTAAGAACTAAAATCACTGAAACAGGAAATACTTTACAGCAGCTTAAATTTGATTCAGCTACTAGAGGTGCAGAAGCATTAGGTAATACTAGCAGTGGAATTGATCAATTGATGAATTCTTTATCTGGTGCAGGGCAAAGTGCAGAACAAGCTGCAAATGGTATGTTGTCTATGCAGCAACAAGTTGATCAATTAAAGACATCTACACAATATTTCTTTAGTTTAAGAAATATGATTAACTTGTTAAAACAAGGCGTTTCACAAGCTGTTGATACAATTAAAGAACTTGATGCAGCAATGACGGAAACTGCGGTTGTAGTACCAGAATGGGATGTTGGAGATATGTGGGCAAAATTGCCTGAATATACTCAAAACGCTAATAAATTGGGTGCTACTGTAGTAGATTTGTATAAAGCTACTACTTTGTATTATCAGCAGGGCCTTCGTGGAAATGAAGTTATGGATATAGCGGCAGAAACCATGAAAATGGCTCGTATCGGTGGTCTTGAAGCTGCTGATGCTACAGATAAAATGACTGCAGCTTTGCGTGGATTTAATATGGAAATTAACCAAGAATCAGCGCAAAGAATTAATGATGTTTATTCAAATTTGGCGGCGAATACTGCTTCTAATACAGAAGAACTTGGTACTGCTATGCAACGTACGGCGTCAATTGCTGCATCAGCAGGAATGAGTTTTGAGGGTACTGCAGCGTTTTTGGCACAAGCAATTGAAACAACAAGAGAGCCTGCTGAAAATCTTGGTACTGCAATGAAGACAATTGTAGCAAGATTTACTGAACTCAAAAAAAATCCTCTTGAAATTAGTGAAGTAGATGGTGAAGAAGTTAGTTATAATAAGGTTGATACCGCATTACAATCTATAGGAGTTTCTTTAAAAGATACTAATGGTCAATTTAGAGATTTAGACCAAGTATTCTTAGATATTTCACAGCGTTGGGATAGCTTAACACAAACACAACAAAGGTATATTGCAACTCAGGCCGCAGGTTCTCGTCAGCAATCACGTTTTATTGCTATGATGAGTAACTATCAAAGAACCACTGAATTAATGGATTTTGCTAATAATTCAGAAGGAGCTTCACAAGAACAATTTGAAAAGACTATGGAATCCCTTGAAGCAAAAATGAACAAGCTTAAAAACGCTTGGGACGCCTTTTTAATGGGAATTACCGATAATCAAATTGTTAAAGGTGCGGTAGATGGTTTAACAGCATTAGTTGGTGGTGTTAATAAACTAATTGATGCTCTTAGCTTAGGTGTTGGTCCTCTTAAATCATTTATGTCATTAATGGCTGCTTTTACTGGTTTAAAAATGGGTGGTCGTTTTGTTAATTCGATGATTGGAGGACTTGGTGGATTAGTTGATCCAGCTTCTAGTTTTGGAGCCGGTTTTAAAAGTGGTATGGTGGGACGTGGTAATCCTGCTTTAGCAAGTCAAATATATAATCCTATAGTTGCTGCTATTCATGAATTAGGCGCGGCAATGGGGCGCACCTTTGGTAATGGTAGTGGCGCGAATTCTTTATTTAATAAAACTGCGGATCAAATTAGGTATGATGCTTATAAAGCAGCACATCAAGAATTTAAAAACATTGCTTTTAATCGTGGTGAATATGAAAATAAAAATGCTACAGTAAATGATTTAACAAAAGCATTAAGTAAGTTAGATACAAAAGATCAGAATTTTTTAGGAAAAGCGTTTTTTAATACCACTAATGCAGCAAGACAAGCAATTTTTGGAGGTTGGAATAAAAAAGCTTATAGCTTTCATGGTCATGGAGAAGGAGAGCGAGCTTTTGGTAGAATTTCCATGCCAATGTTAAATAAGGCAGATAAAGCTATATATGCGGATGTAAAAAATAATTCGTTACCGTTATCTGAATATTTTAAACGAATACAAGATCCAGGAGTTATTAGACAAGCTTTAGATAATGCAAAAGCTGACACGAATAGTCCTATATATAAATTTGTTAGTAATTTAGATAAAGGTATTACTGAACGCGTGACTCAGGCGGCTTCTTCTGTAGAAGAAAAAATTAAAAATTCTAACCTATCTGATGAAAAGAAGCAGGCTGCTTTAGATAAATTTAAATCTGGTGATTTTAATCAAAAAGCCAGAGATGCGGAAATTGCAAGAATGCAAGCAAAAGGGATATTACCTAATGGAGAGGAAACTTTTAAAAATTCTGGAGTTGGAAAGGTTTTAGATCATATTAGTGGTTTTGGCTCTTCTATGGCATCTGCAGGAATGGGCTTACGTTCGTTTGGTAGTTTGTTACAACAATCTGCTAATCCTGCTATAGCTACTTTTGGAACTGCATTAACTACAGCTGGTAGTTTATTAAGCACTATAGGAATGGGAGTAACGGGTCTTACTTCTGCTTTTTCATCTGCTTCAGCGTCTATTTCTGCTGCTACGGGTTTAATAGGAGGAGCTGCGACAGCTTTAACCGCAGGATTATTTGCATTAGTGGGTGTAGTTGCTGCAGCAATTATTTTAGAAAATAAACGTAGAGCTGATATTAAAAAGCGTGCAGAAGAGATTACTACCAACTATAAAGATAAAACTAAGGAGACTTCTTCTAATATAAGTGATTTACAAACTTGGCAAGATGAAATGCCACGACTTGCTAAAGGTGTTGATAAAAACGGTAATAATATTAATTTAGATGCTTCTGATTATCAACATTATTTAGAAATAGTAGATCGTATAGCAGAATTAAATCCTGAAATAGTTAAAGGATATAATGCACAAGGACATGCAATTGTTGATAATAACACTGCTTTACAGAAAACCCTAGATTTACAAAAAGATAATCAAAGATTAGCTGTTGAAGAATATACTAGTGATGATTCAATTAAAGCTTTAATAGAAGCTAGAGATTTAAATAAAACTCTTGGTGGATATACTGGTGGTAAACGAACAGTTGGTGGTAAATATACAAAAATAAATTATCAAGATAGTATGCTTGCTCCTCAAAAAACAATGATGGAACAGGCAAAGAAAATGGTTCAATCTTTAACTAAAGCGGGATTATCAAATGAAGATTTTAAAGATTTTGGTATAGATTTATCTGCTTTAGAACAAGGTAATCAAGCTGCAATTAGTGCTTTATCAAATAATATTGATAAGATTAAAATTCGTGCTAAAGCTAAAATGCAGGAATTTGGTGATGAGGTTTCTGATAGTACAAAAGAAGCTTTTGATAAGAGTGTAAGTGGTTTTACAAATGCTGCTAGTGACCTTGATGAAATGATTACACCACTTTATGATGCTTTATCAGCTAAAATGTCTAATTCTAATGCATTTCAAAATATTCCTGATGATATGGTTACTTATTTTAATCAGGGATTAAAAAATATTGCTGCAGATAGCAAGTTAAGTTTTGATGAAATGATGAGCGAATCTCGCGCTTTATCTAATGAATTTGTAAATTTAACTGCTAAAGGTACTGACTATGATAAAGCGATGGATAAAATCGCTAAAGCACAAGAAAAATTTGGTGAAAATTTAGATACTGCAGCATATGATAAGGCAGCAGATGATGTAGTTAAAGATTTAAATAAAATTAAAGATGGTGTTGATTCTACTTCAACTTATGGTCAAGCTTTAACAGAATTTTTAGATAATCAAATTGCTCAAGTTCGTGATTTTACCAAAGATGGTGTAGCTAATGTTGCTGAAGCATTAAATACCATGACGGATAGAATTTCTGCTGCGGAAGGTGCTTTAGAATCATTTAAAAAAGTAGAAGAAGGAAGTAATTTTTCTACTGCTGCAGATAATTTAAAGGAAATTTATGATACTGTAACAGAAAAAGGAAGCAATGGCGAAGCTAATAAGCATGCTGCGGGGTTAGGAGATCAATCTTATTGGGCTGCCGCTGAAGCTATTTTTGGTAGAGATAACTTAAAAAGTAAAGATAAGGCTGCAGTAGATAAAATGTTTTCTGGCATCAGTAAAATGATGCAAGAAGGCGAGACAGGGGCATTAGCTTTTCGTGATAAATGGGTTTCTGCACGAAAAGAATTAGAAAAAATTAATGGGTTAACTTTGCATGAAAGTGGCTGGTTAAAAGAAATAGATGAAGATGTTAATCCGGAAGCTTTTAAAGAAATAGCTGATACTTTAGGTATGTCTGAAGATACATTAACAGCTATGTTAAATAAGGCTCGTCAATTTGTTAATTTGGATTTTAGTGATTTAGCAGATGTACGAAAGGGATTAGCAACTAGTGAATCTACTATTACTGGGATAGAGCCAAAGAATGGTAAAGGTAAACGAAGTTTATATATAAAAGAAGAAGCCTTATACGCAGAGTTTGCTAATGCTGGTATTACTAATATAAATGAGCAAGAAAAATATAGAAAACGATTAGAAAGCGAGCAAAATGTAAAAACCATTACAGAAGCTGCTAAAATAGGGATTGAAGAATTTAAAGATATGGGTATTCATTCTCAAGAATCTTTAATTTCTATTTTAAATGATACGGGTCAATTTACAAAAGATGAAATACAAGAATATGCGGAAAGTTATTCAAAAGCTAAGTTTAATAAAGAAGAATTTGATAAACAATTTGCAGCAGATGAAGCTTTAAAAGACCCGGTTGCGGGCGCGCAATTAGAATCATTAAAGAGTTTGGATGCGGCAGTAGCTACTATTGTTGATATTTTAGGCAATCAAAGAATAGCAGAAGGACATTTAGATAATCCAAGAGCTGAAAAAGCTGAGAAAATGCTTTTCGGTGAAAACGGTAATGATACTGAGGCGCAACGTTTTTGGCAAGGGAAAAATGCTGAAGGTGGCCTTATTTCAAGAAATGATTATATAGCAACTGGTAAAAGTTTAGATTCTTTTATAGCTGAAACGAATGAATATCTTCAAGAATTAGAAGAAGGTAGGAAAAACGCAAAAACAGGAAAAGAAAGAGATAAATTCCGTGATGAAATAGAGCGTTTTGAATATATGCTTGAAAGAGCAAAAGTATATCGTGATGAAGCAGAAGGTAACTATCATAAAACTAATGACAAAAAAATAGCAAAAGTTAATGAAGAAACAAATGGTTTCTTAGATGGTAAAACTTGGGAAGATTTTAAAGGTAAAAAGGGAAATATATTAGATACTTTATATCAAGCTTCTCAAGAACCAATTTCTGCTGTAACCGACAGTTTGATTACTGAATTGCATAATGCGGGTTTACACTTAAAAGATGCTTATGAAGCTGGTTTAATTACAGATGAAGCTTATAAAGCTTATACACAAAAAGCCAAAAAAGATAGACAAAAGAGAAATGATGCTGAACAACAAGGTAAAGACGAAGCTGATGAAGAAACTAATAAAAAAGAACAAGAAAAGCGACAAAAAGAAGCTGCAGAAAAAGCAAGAATAGCTGCAGAACAACGAGAACGTGAAAATGCTGCTAAGAATGAAAGTACAGAAACAGAAAAACAAATTCAAGAAGACTTTAAAAAGCAACAGCAAGAAGAAGCTGCAAAGAAAGCGAGAGTTGCCGCTGAACAGAGGGCAAGGGAAAATGCCGCAAAATTTACCAACACAGAAGAACAAGGTGCATTTGATCAATATACTCCAGAAGAAGCACAAAAAGCAGGTCAAAATTTAAAGAATTGGTGGAATAATCTTTTTAAATCATTTAAAATGGACACTAGTGAAAATGCTCTTGGTTTTAGTTCAGAAGATATTGACACTAGTGGTTTAGATAGTGCTGCAGAAGGTGCGAAAGATGTGGCTGATGGCGCGAAGGCAGCGTCAGATGAATTAGAAAAGAATAAAAATTCAATTACTAATGTTGCTTCAGCTGTAACTAGTGGATTAAATTATGCTAACAAGGGGGTTAAAACTTTTGTTCAAAATGCAAAAGAAGCTTCTAGTTCTAGTTTGCAAGGAAAGCCTAAAGAAAAGGGTACTACTATTCCTGGTGTTGGATACGTTGATAAAAGTGGTAAAATAATAACTGGTAATGGTTCTAAAAAAGAAGAACCTAAAAAAGCTATACCTGAAAATCAAACTGTTACTTTAAAAATTGATGCAGACTATACTCAAGTTACCGCTGCTAAGAAAGAAATTAATTCTACTATTAAATTAGCAAATAAAGGTGCAGAGTTAAAAGTTACTAGTACTAATGATGTTGAATCTACTCAAAAGAAAATGAGTCAGGTTCAAAAACAAGCATCTAAAGGAGTTAAAGGTGGAAAAGTTAGTTTTTCTACTAGTGCTGATACTTCTGGAGCATACAAAGGTATAGACAGTATTGTTAATAAAGCTAATAAAACTACTGCAAAAGTAAAAGTTACTTCTGTAAAAGCAGACGGTGCTTATGATGCAATTAACGCTTTAAAGTCTTATGCTGAAAAATCTGTTTCTTTTGGTGTAAATGTTAAACCTGGGCAAAAACGTAGTTTTAGTGTCTCTGTTAAAGCAGATTATCTTGGTCAAAATAATACCGGTGCTATACCTTCACTATCAAATTTAGGTTCTGCTGCAACAGGTACTTCTAAACCAGGTACTGGTCGTTTAGGTCCTAAAGGTAGAGGTGGATTAACTCTTACTGGAGAACTTGGGTATGAAGTAGCTTGGTTACCTCGTCAGCATCGTTCAATGATTCTTGGTGTAAATGGACCAGAAATGGTTAATTTACCAGGAGATGCAGTTGTTTGGAATCATGAACAGTCAAAACAAATTGTTAAAAAGAATCAAATTCCAAGTGGTTCGGCTGCGATTGGTGCTGGTTCGATGGATGCTACTTCCGAAGACTGGCCTGATAGTTTGGGTGAAGAGAAGAAAAAAGGTTCTAAAAAGAAAGGAAAGAATTCTAACAGTGATAAAGAAAATAAAAAGAATTCTAAGAAAACTGGTAAAGCAGTTGACCAATGGATAAAATGGGCCGGAAAGATTGGTAAAATTACTAACTGGTGGGAAAATATAAGTCGTAAAGTCGAAGGCGCGCAGCGTATAGTAGATAAGAATCAAAAAGATTTTGAAAAAGTTCTCAAAGCCGTTGGAACCACTTTATCTTCAATTCAAGGCTCAATTGATAAATATCAAAAGAGCTTAGAGACTTCTATTAAAGTTAACCAAGAGATTTATGATCATTATACTACGCGGTTAGAAAACTTTGATAAGAACGGCGGTAGCAGAACTAAAATTAATAAATATAATACTACTTCTGAAAAAGCTTCGCAATTAAAAGCGAGTATTGATGCAGCAGGTTCAAAAGGAAAAGTTAAATATGGCGGTAAGAAAATTTCTGTTAAATCCGCTAGAAAAAAATTAAAACAGCTTAATAATACTGCGAAAAAGCAAAAGAAAAATGCGGTAGCACCAGAAGGAGTTGCAACAGTTACTTGGGATGATACGGCAATTGTTAAAAAAGGCAGTAAAAAGAAAAAGCAAAAGGTAAAACGTAAAGCTGCTATTGACTTTTCTGAAATCGTTTATTTTGACCCTGAAACCGGAGCTTATATTGCAGATACAGATAAGATTAATAATGCTGCAAAAATTAAGAAAGGTAAGAATAAAGGAAAAGTTAATAAAAAAGAAGCTCAAGCTATTCAAAAGAAAGCTAATGAATATATTGATACTGCTACTCAGCGTCGTAATACTGCGGAAGATAAAATTAATGCCGCGCGAGAAGCATTAAATAAGTTAGCGGATGATACATATAATATGTTTAATCGTTGGGAAAAGAGCCTGACTGAAACATATTTAATATCTAAAAAACTTGAAGCTTTACAGAAAAAGAGCGACATTTATGACGCACAAAAAGAATATATTACTGCTAGAACATCTGCAGGATATCATACCGAAGAATCATTTGACCAATTACAAAAAGTTTTAATTGATAAACAAAATAATTTAGTTGAACAACTTCATGCTAATGTTGATAATATTGAAGCTTCATTTTCAGCATATCAGAAATCACTTAACTTCCAAGAATATTATGATAATTTCTTAATTCCTAATTTAAAAGGAATTAATGGTGAAAGTGAAACTGCTAATAATGATATAAAAGCAGCAAAAATAGTATTCGATTTAATGAAAGAATATGGATTGAATTCTGTTGATACATTTGACCCAGGTAAAATTAAAGAGATATATAAACAATATGCAGAGAATGAATATAATAATGAAACTGATACAGCAGTTCAAAAAGTAATTGACCGTATTGCTGAAAATCAGGGAAATTACTTGGATGCAATACAAGAATCTTATGGAACATTAACTGAAGTTTATAATACTTTAAATGAATATGAAGAATATATTAATGATTTTGAAGAATCTTTATTAAAAGGTTTTGAAGAAGAAATTAATAAGGAAATTGATAAGCAAGAAAAACTTAATTCTGCATTGACCGACGCCTTTAAGGATTTAATAGACGAGGTTAAACGTAGGCTTGACCAGCGTCGAGAAGTAGAAGATAATGCGAAAACAGAATCTGATATTAGTAAAAAACAACAACGTTTAGCCGTTTTACGTGCGGATACTTCAGGTGGTCATGCAAGTGAAATTAGGCAATTAGAACAAGAAATTGCAGACGCACAACAACAATACGGACGCACTTTAGAAGACCAATTACTTAATAGATTACAAGAACAAGGCGATGAAGCTGCTAAGCAACGTGAACGTCAGATTAAACTTCTTGAAATCCAACGTGATTTAGCACAAGCATTAGGTACTAATTTAGAAGAAGTTAAACGATTATTAGAAAATCCTGAAGAGAACTATGAACAGATTAGACAACTGTGGTTAACTAATCAAGGTTATGATGAAGCGCTACCAGAGAAACAAGAACAGTTGGAAAAAGATTGGCTTAATGCTTGGGATGAATATCGTGCTTCTGGAATAGCTTCAGAAGAGTTGCGAAAAGTATTAGGAAGCAATGAACTTAATTTGCCAGCAGATTATCAAACAGCAGTTCAAGATGGCATAAAAAATATTTATGAGTTATTAGATGCTTATATTAATAAAGGAGTACCAGAAGCTGAAGTCAAAACCGATTCTGATTTTAATTTAAGTACAGCTAAGGAAAAGGGAATAAATGCTGCGAAAGCTTATGAATTGGCTCGTCAAAAAGATAAGAATATTACTTATGAAGATATTAAAAATGCGGGATATAATGCAGAAGATTTCAAAACAGCAGGAATTAGTGCACAAAATGTTTTTGATGCTGGAACCGAATATAATACTGCCAAAGATTTATACACAACTAAAGAATTAAAAGAAGCAGGTTATACTAAAGCACAAGAATTATTAGATGCAATTACTCAAATTAAAACCGCGGCAAAGAATCGTGTTACATATTGGAATAACTATCAAAAAAATGTAGACTTATTAAAGAAAAATGGGTTATCTAAAACTCAAAAGAAAACTTATAAAGCACGTAGAGATAATTGGAAAGCTAAATATGAGGCAATTAATGATGAGATTGATAATCTAAAAGAAATAATTAATAGTCATAATGTAGTTGGAAAGCGTGTTAAAGAAGTTAAAAATGGTACAGTTACTTTTTATAAAACTGGTGGTCTTGCCACGGAAACAGGCCCAGCTTGGCTTGATGGTACTCGCGCAAAGCCTGAACTTGTACTTAATGCAACAGATACAAAGAACTTCATTGCATTAAAAGATGTACTTTCAAGTGTAATGAATGGAGTAAACAGTATGACCGATGTGTCTGACATACAGGGCGCGCCGGTGACATACGATATCAACATTAACGTAGACCATTTAAATAACGATTATGATGTTGATAGAGTTGCTGATAGAGTTAAAAAGATTATTGTTCAAGACGCAAGCTACAGAAATGTAACTGCTGTTAGAAAATTTAGATAAAAAAAAGAGAGGGGACAATTAAGTCCCCTCTTTTATTATACTTTTATTCATTCATAAACGGCATAAGAGCTTCAAGCTGTTCTGGTGTGCACTGAAGATTATCTCCAAGATCTGCAAGTGTAAGATTAAGGTTATCAATCTCTACAGTCATATTCTGTAAATCTTCAAGAGCTTGATTACATTCAGAAATTTTGTCTTCCTGAATAAGAATCTGGTCACCATCTTCTGAAAACTTAACCTGTCCTGCTTCATCCTTTTGCGCGTATTTGTCAACAATTTCTTGGAATTTAGTTGAATAGAACTCAGCTTCTTGTTCTACTGCTTTCTTAATCTTATTAATTTTATAAGCTCCCTTCAGTGGAATAACAGTTGTACCGAAGAAGTCATCGCTATTTCTAAAATCCATAAGCTGTTCCATTGTTACTTGTGCCATAAGTTTATTCCTCCTTTTATTCCCAGTTGAATACTTCAACTTTTTTCTTATGATTATCTGTTATATATTTACCAATTCCTATTGCGTCTGCAACATCATCAGAAACGGTAATATCAAACCATTGCTTTACAATGTTTTGCATTGAACGTTTTTTATCACTTCTCGTTCGTCCTTTTACGCCACAGTTGGCGCGCCATGTGCCTGGAGGACAAATGATATAATCTATCTTCTGTTCTGCACAAGCTGCCATTAAAATTCCTTGCAAACGAGCAAGTGTACGATAGGTTGTTACACCCATTGAATTGTTATGCTGTTGTAGTTGTATATCTTCCATACCGATTATGTCTGGTTTCCAATTTTGAATAAGTTGGATAAGCCAGTTGCGGACTTCTAAATCACGGGTTATTTCTTCTTCTGCGGTTGTTTGAAAAGTTCCTGCATGAACTAGTTCACCGTTGTCAAAAATTGAATAACCTGTAATATGAGTAGCTTGGTCTAAACCAATTACTCTTTCAACGTTGCGTCCTTTTGGTAAAACATCTGTTCCAAAATTATAGTATTTATTTTGCTCACAAATTGGACATTTCCACTTGTCTCTAATTTTTTTATATGGAGCGTAGACTTTGTGTCCTTCGTTACATATGAATTCCATATCTGTATTTAAATTTACATACTTTTCAGAGACAAGTTGCCAATTATGTTCTATCGCCGCCTTTCTTATATCATCTATATTAATTTTACTCACCGGTATGTCCGAAGCCGCCGCCTCTGTTCTCTCCTAAATTAGCTACCGAATCGACTTGTGTAAAGATTGCTGTTGGAACTTGAACAAGTCTCATCTGTGCAAAACGTTGTCCCTCGGTAATTGTATAAGCTTGACCGTGAAGTATAGATTTGATATGAACTTCTCCGTTTTCGTCAAAGTCATAATCTATGTCTTTGAAAGGTGGCTCTATGTTTTCTACAATAACACCGATTTCATCTCTATATCCACTATCAATTAAGCCAGGGGTGTTAGCAATTCTAAGTTTTGTTTTAACTGATTGTCCTGAACGTGGCTGGATGAGAATTGCATATCCAGTAGGGATGGCCATCTTAATGCCGGTTGGAATAATAACAGTCTCACCAGGGCCAATAGTATATTCCGCTGGACTGTATATATCCAGTCCTGCGTCTCCTTCGTTTGCATATTGCGGCAGGTTGACGTTTTCTGCGATTTCACAGGGAATAATTATCGATTCGTGTGCGCGCCCAGTAAGTTTTTGAATTTTATTGGTTAATAAAGTTATAAATTGTTTAAGTAAATCTTTTTTACTTTCTGATAAGAAATTAATTTCATCAAAGGCTTCAAGGATAGAATTCGTATCAGACATGATTTTACTATAATCGTATTCTTCTGAAAGAATTAGGGCAAATAGTTCACGTTCTGACTGTTTTTCGTTTAATGTATCAGCAAATAGTTGAAGCATTTGTGGTTTAAGTTCTTCAAACTTATCTTCTGGTAGGGCAAACAAAGATTGAAACATTTCCAAGCCGCCCATCATATCTATTGCATCTTTGTTATCTTCATAGAAGTTTAAAATGTCCTTATCTTCAGTTTCGGTTTTGGTTTCATCTACTGTTACTTCTAAATCTTTCCCGCCTTCAATAACTTCTAATTTTGGTTCATCACTCATCGTCCCATACTCCTCCGAGCACCTTAGTTACTTTTACAACCCAGGCCTCGTCTATAATCTCGCCTTTAGCTTTCTTTGTTTTATACGTATAGCCGCTTGCGCCAAGTACGTATCCATTGTCCATAGCATCCTGACGGTAATGCTCAATCAGCGCAATGGCCTGTTCTTCACTATCTGTACGATATTCTTCAGTTTGTTTTAGAATCTTCATTGTTTTCTCCTGTAAAATAAATTAATTCATAAGCATAAGGTAATGTTTTTATCCAATCGCAAAAGTCATGCCACTCTTGCAATTTATGGTCTTTTCTTTGGAAATACATGTTACGTAAATTTGCATATGACATTGTTACTGTACGTGTTTGAAGCCAAGCTTCAGGTAACGTCTGTACAAGTGCGCGCCAGTAACGTTTATCATTTGTTTCAAGATATTTATCACGTAAATTGTTACAAATTGTTAGTATATCATCTATACAATCTTCAAAAGTAAGTTCCCAATCGCCATCTATTGAGTGTCCTTCTGTAACTATTATATCTGTATTATCAAATGCGAACATGTCTTTAGTAATTTTATTTTTGGTGAGTGTATGCATTGTAGATGTAGAATTAGCTGTTGTACCAATTTTATATGTATCAAACTCTTTCCACCAATATAGTGGCATTGTTATATCTACTGTTACAAATATCTGACGAAGGAATTTACAATGCTCTGGACCTGACTTAATCAGACGCTGCGCGAGGTTTAAATCATTTGGTCCAATAAAAGCAAACTGCTCAATACTATAGTCTTCATCAATAATTCCTTGTCCCCAAAGCCAATCCATATAGCGTTTCCACAGTTCTTCGTAGACGCCTTCACCTGGACCGCTTTCTATATTTCTGCTTTTGAGTTCTTGTTCTACCCAAATGTCTACTACATCTGCGCAACGGTCTACCATATGTTCTGCATTATCATATCCAAACAAACTGTCAGACCTATCCCATGAATTAAGTGGGTTTCTCATTCCTCTCAACGCATTTTCAAAGTTAAATACCTGTGTATAAGTAAATTTGTCCATATTCTTACCTCTTTTCTTATCTTTCTATATATATTATATCATAAAAAAATTTTTTTTTCAAATTTTAAAACAAAAGGCTAGGACTCTTGCCTAGCCTTGAACATACGATAATTAAGAATAGTAAGTACTAATTGGTCTACAAAGAATATGAAGAACAATATAGTCCATTGGTCAAACCATCCCATTGGATATGAGAAGTTTGTTGTAAGGAAGAAAATTACTATTGAAAGTAAAGCCATTACAAAACTTAAAATACGATGTATGTGTTTTGTTTGATAATCACGTTGGTCTTGGTCTTTTTTACGATTGTATTTGACGATTACGAACGCTGCCATTATTATGATTAACAGAGTGAAAAGAAGGTTAAATAATGCCCATTGTCTTTTCATTCCCCTGCGCGCTGCTAATGGAGGCATGCCATCTTCAAGTTCTTCAACCTCTTCTTCTAACTTATCAACCTTTTTATTATTTTCGGTTATGTAGTTTTTAGTAACGTATCTATTAATAATTGTGGTCGGGTGCACTGTACGATTAATTACAGTTGGTTTTGTAATAATGTGTTTTGTAATTACTTTTTCATCGTAATATTTTTTAATGATTACTTTTGTTTTTGTATCGTCTTCTTCTTTTTCCTCAGGGTCATCTGGCGTTGGCTCAGGATCATCTGGTTTGTCAGGAATAATTTCTTTTTCTTCCCATGTAGCTTTGTAAGTTGCGTCTTTTGTTACATCTTCAATTTCTGGAGTCCAGCCAGTAAAGATATATGTATATTGAATTGTCGGCTGTCTATATGGAATCGGTGCTTTAATGTCTTCTGCGGCCGTACCATATTCGTAATCATCTTGTGACAGCTGCGTGTCATCGTAGTCTACGAACTTTACTGTGTAAATATTTGTAATTAAGTTATAAACTGCGGTATAATCTTTATTTTTTGTCGCAGGAGTAATATCAGAATCCCAACCGATGAATTTGTACGTATACTGCGCGCTGGCGTCCTTGGATGGGGTTTCACCGTCGTATTTTGGTAGCTCACCGTAAGGCACCATTTTATTAGTAGAAAGTGTATCACCGTTATCATCTAACCAATTAATTGTGAAATATTTAGCGTATACATGAACATTCTTTTCGTCTTTTACAGGTTCTCTAACAATATATGAGTTAGGGATTGTAATTATTTCGTCTTCGTTAATTGGTATTTCCTTGCCTTCGTAAAACCATTTCAATGGTTCTGGCGCCTTGTCATAAAGATTTATATTTTCATAAGTCGTAACTGTGTCTACTTTATTTTCTCTATAGTGATAATGCACATTTAATGGTGGCTGATATTCATATACGGCTGTAAATTCTATTTCTTCATTTTCACCTACGTCTGCATATGCTTTAGTAAATGTATCACCTGCATAGTATTTATCATCACCATTTTCCCAGTAAAGAAACGTATAATGTTCTGGTATGTCTGCTGGTACTTTAAAGGTGTGTTTATATTCTACAAAAGTGTTATCATTTGACCATGAGCCACTGCCGTGTGCAACATTATCAGTATAGATTACATTTAATTTTTTAATTTTTTCAACATCATATTTTGCATTGAAATAATAATGTGTATCTTCAGTAATATCTTTAATAGTTAATGGTAATTCATTGTCCCAACCGGTAAAAGTATAAACAAAACCATTGTGTTCAAAATGCCTATACTTTGAAATATTATCATCAAAAGCACCTGCTTTTATAGTCCAACCTACACCAGCAGACATGTTTTGTGATATAACATCTTCAACTTCTTCCGCCTGTTGATTTAAATACCTAGTATGTACCGTTGCGATTGGAACAGGGTTATATACTGCTTCATAATATATATGTGTTTCTGCTTCGTAATCTTTATTATAAATATATACTCTTTCAGTTGAAGCTACACCATCTTGTGGTGTATCTGGCCCAACCCACCTTTTAGCAAACACATATTCTCTTCCGTTTTCGGTATATTTTTTAGGGATAGTATCGGGTATTATTTTATTTATAACTTTTGAAGCACTGTCGCTATTACTTTTAACTTGTTGTGACCAAGTCTTTTCTGCATATTCTGTTGCTGAAGTTTTATATTTGAAGTGATAAGTGACGGTAAATGGATACTCTACTTCAGCAAACACTATATTAGTTGTAGATAAAACTACCAATATAGCTAATAATATTATAAAAATTCTATTCTTCATTTTTCGTTTCTCCTTCTATATGGTTTTCAGCCTCCGCAGCTTGAAGTCCTTCAGTGTAGCCACAAGCATGCTGCCTACGGAGTTCTTGTTTTATGTTATTTGCTATGTCTGGAAAACAGCTAGCAATTATAAACTCAAAAGTAACTTCTTTGAGTTTGGCTTTTCTGGCGGCTTGATAAACCTTTTGAAAGGTTTTAAAATCTACTGTTATTTTTGGTATTTCTGGTTCCATTTTATTTCTCCATCCATAAACCGTTTTTCTTTTCCCATATTATTTGATTAGAACTTCCACGTAGTTCAAGAGTTAAATCTTTGGCTGCTTCTACGAATGGTCCGTCAATTAATATGTCTATATCATTTAAAATTGATTGTATGTCTTTGTTCGTTTGTTGTAATAAGTCTTTCATTAAAAATCCTGTCCATAAATATATTTTAATATTTGGATAGGCGTGGCGTACGGTACTAACAACTTCTTGCGTCATCGGCAAGTTTGGTAAAGCTAGTGGCTCGCCGCCGAGTACACAGAAGTTACGTTTGACATTGTTGGCGGCAAGCAAACCTAGAATTTGCCATTTAACGTCTGGCGTATATTCTATACCTTCATTAAAGTCCCAAGTTTCGGGGTTAAAGCATCCGGGACAACGATGTGGGCACCCCTGCACAAAGAAAGATACACATACCCCTTCACCGTTTGAAACGTCATTAGGAATTATTTGTGCATATCTCATGGCTCTCCTCCTTTGTTAGTGATTCTATACACAAGGCGCCCAATGAATTACCTACGACTACTAATATCCATTTGATGAGGTTAGCTAAATTGAAGTTAACCATAAGAAATGGAATATCTGCGATACAGTGTTCTGCACCTATTAAAATGAATATTGCAACTGCAAGTACGGTAATCGGTACTTGTTTTATTTTTACTGCAATATGGATAAGTGCGCCACATAGGATTCCGCAGACTAGCATCTGTAGATAAGTCTTTTCAAACTTGTGCATACTTATATTAGCCATTAATGTATGAAATGCTGGATTAGCGATTACATAACAGGCTATCGTCGTTAGCGCGCCTGCGACGTTTGCTATCAACATTCCTGGGAAAGTAGCCGGGTCCTTCCAGAACCCGACTCTTCCTGTATATAATGGTAATTTTAACGCTATTATTGCCAGTAAACCAAAGCTAAAAAACAAAGCTCCTATTGTTGGGTTTGCAGTTATGGAATTAATAATAACTCCGAAACCGATTAACAGACCAGCCGCAAAAGCTGTTTTATAGTTTTTTACTGTGTTTAAATCTATCTTCCACTTCATGTTGTTTACCTATATTAAATGCTGTTTTATAATCTCCTGTTAAGTAACCTGTTACACGTCTAAGACGTTGTATGTGTGTTGAACCGCACTCTGGACATTCGTTTCCAATTTCTCCAGTCCAGCCGCACTCAAGACAAGTGTCATTAGGAACATTAATAGCGAAATATGGAATGTCTTTATCCATCGCATATGATACTATTTGTTCTAATGCTTTAAGGTTTTTGAGTACTGCACCTTCAAGTTCAACATACGTAATACATCCTGCACTTGAATAACCTGTAAGCTGTGATTCTATATCAATTTTATCAAACGGTGAAATCTCTTTCCAAACTGGTACGTGCATTGAGTTCGTAAAGTAATCTCTATCACTAATGTTTGGAAGTTTTCCATAGTTGTCTTGGAATTTTTTCATCGCTGTATAACACAGGTTCTCAGCGGGTGTATAATATACTCCGAAATTTAACTTATATTCTTGTTTAAACTGCGCGCATCTGTCTTTGAATAATTGTTCAATGCGCTTAGCCAGTTCCATTCCCTTTTCTGTAGTGTGGTCACAGCCGATAAGAATTTGAAGACATTCTGCTAAACCAAGTTGACCAATTACAATTGTACCATGCTTCAAAGCAGAACGAATACCTTCTTCTGGAACATAACCAGCCATTGTATTATTTTCATACATAAACTTTGCAGCTGATGGGTCTTGTGAGCATATATAATTGAAACGCTCAATAAGCATATCTTTTGCTTCGTGAATTTTCTCATCAAGCAAAGTCATAAAATCTTCTACATCACCAGCTTCCATTGCAAGTGTAGGAAGAATAATAGTTACTGGACATATGTTTCCGCGCCCGTCTTTGAGTTGACCTAAACCGTTTATATCGTAGCCGTTGGCTGTACGACAACCCATTGTAGAAAAATAAGTACGTGGGTCATTACGGTCATATCCTGCATTTCCTGACCAATCTACATTTGCATAGTTTGGATAAAGTCTTTTAGCTGTTGATTCAAGCGCGAGTTGGAACAAATCATAGTTCGGATCGCCTTCTTCTCTGTTTACACCCTTCATGCATTGGAAAATACCACAAGGGAAGATAGGTGTTTTATGAAGTTTTCCGACCCCTTTAATTGAACCTTGGAGAAGTCCTTTGATAATCATGCGGCCCTCTGGTAAGGTACATGTACCGTAATTAATTGAAGTAAATGGTAGCTGATTACCGCTACGTGATTGAAGAGTATTTAAGTTGTGATACATACCTTCAATAGCTTGATTGGCTTCGCGCTCTGTCATTTCCATTGCATAGTCATAAGCCTTATCATCACTGTATATTTTACGGTCATCAATTGATACTTCTGTTGGGTCTGCAATATTTATTGTAATGTTGTTGTCTACAAAATCTTTTACATAACGTGAAACAAAGATAAGTCCATCTTTGTAGTGCTTGTAAAATGATTTTCTTACGTATGGAACCATTGTCCAATCAAGGTGTGATGCGCTTACTCCTCCAAACTGTTGAAGTGATTGAAGTTGGAATAATACAGCAATTAATTGGAAAGCTGTGTTAATTGAATTGGCTGGACGTACATCTGTTTGTCTTGTGTTAAATCCTTTGGCAAGTAAATCGTCAAATGGAACTGTTAAGCAGTTGTGCATACCAAGCGCATAAGAATCAAGGTCGTGGATATATATCTCATTATTGAGGTGATTATCACGAGCCATTTTACTCATAAGGTTGTCCAATGCGTACTGCTTAAAGATAACCGAATCGGCTTCACCTCTACGGCCGCCGAATGAGTATTCGTCTACGTTGGCATTTTGATTCTGAACGTCTGATGCGGCCAGTTTAATGGCTACATTGTCCATCATCTTATTGTTCCAGCTTCTTATTCTACTTCTTTCATCACGATACGTAATGTAACGTCTTGCAACGTCTTTTCTTTTAGTGGACATAAGTCCTTTTTCTACTAAGTCTTGAATTTCTTCAACAGTAAGTATAGTATCATAACTTTTTTCTTCAATAAAAGAAGCAATCTTATTCGCTTTTTCTTCTGCATAAGGCGTAACCTCGCCGTCTACATCAATAAAAGCCTTAACGATTGCCTGAATAATTTTCTTTCTGTTGAATTCTACTAAACGTCCGTCTCTTTTTTTAATGTACTGCATAAGCTGCCTCCTAGTTATTTAATTATTTTAAGGATGTTTCGGCTTTTCCGCAATAAATGCACTCTCCTTTACGAAATACGTGTGGGCATTGCGCCTGTATTTCTTCATTCTCCTCAATATACTTTTGCACTTCTGGTTGCAAAATGAATACCGAGGGGTCTAATAACTCTTTGATTTTGTTGTTATTGTACAAAATCTTCTGTCTAATTTCATCAGTAGTCATTTTTTCTCTCCAGTATACTCATAAAATTTTTTAAACAAATCGTAGTTGTTTTCGCGTACGAATTGAAATACTTCACTGACCTGTTCTCTAGGCCAGCCTTGCTTATATATGTCGTATATGTTTACTTGGTTACGCATATATGAATAGAAACTTTCGTACGGAAGAACACGAATACGATAGTCTTTTGAACGTAATTTTTCTTTGATATAGTTTGCAAAAGTTTGAAAGTATTCCATTAATTGTAGCCATCTATAATCTACGAAAAAGTCCCTATCATATATAAGTGGAAGATATATGTAGTGCATACGTAAATCTAAGATTAAATCAAATAGAGTAGATATATCTGTAGTAATGAATTTTTCGTAAGTTGTACCCGCAGTTACATTAATGGTTGATTGTTCGTAAGCTGTAGAATGAAAACTTGTTTCAACAAATTCTTTTACTTCGTCTAAGGTTGGCAAACCGTTATATTGAAGTGAATAGAATTGATTTAACGGTTGTACTTTTAACCAGGCTATATGTTCTTGTGAGTCTGTTGTGATAACTGGAAATTTCATACCTATACGGCGGCCGTTCGGATAATTTGTGATTTCGGGAAGTAAATCTGTAATGAACTCCCGCGCGCCTTGTACGTTGCCCAGGTTATAGTCGTAACAGATTAAACCGAAGGTATTGGGTGCATGACGCAATTGCTTTTCAAAGTCAGACCAAATTGTTTTTCCGTCTAATGATAAACGCACATGTTCTGCGCGCCGTAGAATACTGAAACTTGAACGTATATGGTCCGGAATTTTGAATTCATAATCTACTCTATCATATAGAGACACATCTGGTGGCGTACCTTCTATATCTAATGGTAAAGGTTTATAAGCCTTTCCATCAAAGACGCGACCACCAAACGTTATCTCATTTATATCAGTTGGAATAGTGTCTAATTCGTGAGGATAATCCTGGCGAATTATAAAGTGGGAATATTTTTGTGGGGATAAAGTGGGTGATAAACTGACTATTTGTCTTTTACGTTTATAATAAGAAGAGAGTTTCATTAGTTCTAAGTTATAGAATGGGACCCGCGCATAATACGACAGGTCCGCATCGTATAATCCATAACTCATTCTTCTATACGCTCTTGCTGAGTTTGAATATATCCATTCTCATCTACGTCGGTTATTAACTCAACCAAATGATATGGAGTATTCTTATACTTCTTACCAACAAAAGTTCCTTCTCTTCTTATACCCGTGACAATAATTTTGTTCCCACGACTAAACCAACTTTTTTCTGTGACATGTTTTTTACCATCCGCGCCACGTTCGGATAGTTGTTTATCATAATGAGTAAATGCATCACCAAAAATCTTAACTGGAACTACCGTGAAATCTGGAGTTAATATTGTTACAGTTTTCTTTCCTTTATCTTTATCTAAAACTGTTCCTATAATACGGAAAATTCTAAATAAAGGAATCTTCTGACCAGTTTGTTTTGACTGGAACTCATAACTTACTACGGGTTCATCGGATAATTGTGAATAATTTACGAATCCGTATGTTATATTACGAACCTTTGACAATTCATGCTCGTGAATATAACACGATATTGAATCCATTTCCCACTTACTTATGTTTCCTTCACAATATTTATCCCATAAGTCTTGGCGCAATTTATTATTAACGGAATTTAATAATTCCTCATTATGGTCTTTAATAAATGGACGTATAATATCCATTTGAGATTTATATATTTTATCCCATATTAATTGTTTAATTACGAAGTTATTGTTATTGGGTTCAAGAAAATCCACATCAAAATGCTGACTATAAAAATCAAAAGCGATTCTATCAACCTCATAATAATTACCCTTCTTAAACTTCTTTAAATATTTATTAAAGTTATAAACCTTACATTGAAAATCGTATTTGTCTGGAATAAGTCCAAAATCAATTAACATTTTCATATTCTGTAAAGTTATACGCTGTTTTTTATCTGCTATTAAATCAATATAACCGTTCATGGCGGCCAGTCGGTCGTTGTTATAAAGTTTATCAAATGCTCCTGACTTAATCAAATTAATCATTTGAGGTTTATTAACTTTTACTTTTTCAATAAAATCTTTTATTCCACTAAACGGTCTATTATCCATTATCTCCTGGATTAAATCATCACCTATTCTCGTGATGCCGCTGAGTCCATAGATAATTAAATTATCTTCTACATCTGGCGCGAACGTATAAGATGATTTATTTATATCCGTTGCAACAATTTCAATTCCACGATTTTTCATTTTACCAATCGCTGTTGCAATTTTACCATAGTTTGCTGTTTTATTTTTCTTTTTCTTTTTGTCTGTCTGTTCTTCTGCTTCTTCATCTTCTGTTTCTTCTTCTGAATCTGTAAATTCTTCAAATTCGTCATAACAAGTTACTTCATTTGGTTCTTCTTCATCATCTTCAATTTCTTCTGCGTTGCCGCCACTATCGGTTATTAGACACGCACAATCCCATAAGATTATCGGATATTTAAATGCTAAATTCAATTCTTGAAGTCCAATTAATGAATAAGCCAACGTATGAGACAAGTTAAATCCATAACCTTTACTCATCGCTATGAGAACGTTCCAGACATACGTACACAGCGCGCGGTCGCATCCACGTTTTTCTATTTCTTCAAAATATTCTTTCGTCAGTTTATCATATTCAGCTGGATTCTTTTTTGCAATTGACTTTCTCAACTTATCTGCCCATGTTAGGTTAAATCCACCTAACTCTGGTAACTGAACCAGCTGCATAAACTGTTCTTGCGTAATACACAGTCCATATGAAATGTTTACTACAGGTTCAAGAATCTTTTTCGCCTCCGCGCCAAGTCCGTACTGACGTAACTCATTATCCCAATCTGATGGATGCTTTTTAAAACGTGCGAGCTTGTTTACTGGAATCTCTCCGCCTTTTTCTGTCGCCATAAGACGAATTGCTGAGTTAAGAATTGCTAAGTCATCCACTGAAGTTGGTTTCATAACTGCAATTCCTTGAACTCCACTTTGTTTTTCCATTTGGAATAAACTCATTACTTCGTGATTCCAACACATTTCCCACATTCGTTTATCATCACGTTCCAAATTGTATATACCTACGATTTTTTCGTAAGTTTCTCTTAATGTGTTTTCCCTTTTTTCATATCCATAATCGCAAATCAAATCAATACAATTATGAATTTTATCTAACGCTTCAATTGATAAGATATCGTATTTAATTAACCCTGTATCTTCCGCATCATGGAGGTCAAACTGAGTCATTGTTTCTCCACTTGGCGCCCGCATCAATGCTGTTGTATTTGTGAATGGTTCATCAACAAATATAACTCCGCCCGCATGAATTCCACATCCGTTAATAAGTCCCTCAATTCCTTGAGCTACTTCCCACAGTTCTGGATAATTCTCTTCCATTTCATAACGGAATTGCTTACTTGCGCTTATTCCATTATCTGGGTCACCATAGAATGTTTGTTTTAAACTTCTAAGTTGTCCTCTGTCTGCTTCAATAAATGAAGAAAGATATTGTGCTGTATCAACATCTATTCCTAAACCTCTTGCTGCTGTAAGAATTGCCGACTTAGATTTTTCTGTTTTCAACGTCAATACATTCGCAACCCTATCTGTTCCATAAATATTACGGAAGTTTTTCAATACTGCGGCCCTACGGTCGCCTTCTATATCTATATCTACATCAAGAACCGATACACGTTCTGGATTCAAGAATCTCCATCTAAATGTTGGAGCCTTTTCTTTTAATGGATTAATCTGCGTTATACCTAAAATGTAAAGTAGAATAAAACCTACACCGGAACCTCTTCCCGCTCCAACTAAAGTTCCTGCATCCCAACACGCATCTATTATATTTTGAAGATTTAAGAAATATGCGCTCCATCTACTTCCATTTACCTCACTACTAACCCATGTATCTTCAAGACACGCATTGATTTCATTTAATGTACGTTCATCCTGAAGTTCGGGGTCGCGCCTTAAACGGTCAATAATTGCATAAATCAAATGTCTATCTTCTGAATATTCAGAATCAAGAAACTTATTTACATATGGAATTTTACTTCTCCAATATGTCTTTTCTTCTTCTGAAATGTCATATAACTTCCAATTCAGTCTTGGAATTTTTAACGGTTTCATTAACGAATAATCTTCACATTTATCTTTTATTTCTAAAATTGTCTGATAAGCTGACTGAAGAACTTCTTCACCCATTTCTTCTTCCATAAAGCTACGAATTTCTTCATCACTCATAAGATAAGTTGTTGCATAGAAATCATCTACTTCTCTATCACCTTGCTGTGAATTGAGAAACGCCTTATGAATTGGTCTATCTTCTTTTTTCTGATAATGAGCATCATTCGTTATAATGTACTTAATTCCGTACTTTGCGCCCAGCTCAACCAATTTATGATTCACATATATCTGGTCTTTGTTTTTTGATGGTTGCATTTCAAAATAGAAATCGTTCTTACCAAATATCTGTTGCATCTGTAATATCCAACGCTCAATTAAATCCATTGAAGGCGCGCCAGTGTCTCTATTACGAATGAGCTGAGTCGGAAGGCATCCACCAAGACATGCTGTTGAACCAATTACATGACCTGGATTTTTACCTATTATATCAATTAAATCTTGATAATAAGTTGGAACTCGCCGCATACGACGTGCGACATAACTTCTCATCCATGCACGAGTTGATATTTCACGAATTTGTCTGTGTCCCTCGGCGTCTTTCGCCAAGAGAATGAAATGGAAATATCTGTCCACATCTTTATTAAAGTTATCTGAATTAAGTCCATTCCTTACTAAATAAATCTCATTACCGAGAATTAATTTAAAGTTTGGATTATCCTTTTTTATTTTGTTATAATATTTTTCTGCTCTAATCGCGCTCGCTATTGTATCATGTTCAGTAATCGCTACTAATTCATGACCAAGTTCTAGTGCATAATCAATAAGTCCTTCTACTGTATTTATTGCATCTCTAAGACGAAAATTTGAGAAGTCAGTGTGATTATGTAATGAGCCTGGGTATTGTAATTTATCCATTCACGTTACCTCTCTTTTATCTTTTCTATGTATATTATAGCAGAATTTTATTAAAATGTCAAATTAATCAAAGGCATAGTCGTGCCAATCACAATTTAAACATCTATATTCATACTGAGGTGGATAAGAAGTAAGTACTTCTGTCATATTTTTATATAATGGTTGTCCGCATTTAGGACATTTAATATTTTTCTTTTCCCATTGTATGTATCCTGTAGTAACTTGTTTAATAGTTTGTTCTTTAAAATATTCCCATTCTAACATTAATTATTCTCCTTTGATTTAAATTTGTGTTCGCATAAGGTATTAATTAAGGTATCTGATTCACACCAATCATGCGCGAATGGACAATCATATATTGGACTGCCATCATCATATTTTAATAATGTTTTTTGATAATTTATACAATCATTACAAGTAATTACTTTAGTACTTTTAATCATATCTAAAACCCCAATGTATCATCCTGCGCCTGATAATTCTCAATGAATATTTGCGGAGTAACTCTTCCATAATAGTTATTCAAATTCATTTTTCCTACAATTTCCAGCTTAATTTTATCATACTGCGCGAGGTCTTTTATCATATCTTTAGCTCTAAACTTCATATAAGTAACACCGAACTTTTCAATTTTAATTGTATCAGCGTTCTTACCTATAATTTGAACGTCTTTCTTTTCAATGTTTAAATCAGTAATATGAATTAATGGTTCTGGATTGTGCTGTCCCCAGACATCCTCATGTTGTGCCACATCGTTAATAATATCTACTATATCTTGTGAGGCCGCAATACGTTCAAAATTAACTGGATAGAAGTTTTCATTTAAGTCAATTCCGTTATCGTCTAAGAATTGGTCTGCCCAAACAAGGAATGTAGTTACTTCTTTATCTGGAATTGAAATGCCGCAAGCATTGTCGTGTCCAGCGGTATATTCAAACATTTCACTATAATCCATCAGTCTTTTAAAGCTAGTAAGTGAAGAATCGTTTAACCCTCTACTTGAACCTCTGTCAAAGCCTTCGTTGTTCAGGCGTGCCACAATTGTTGGCCTCTGATATTTCGCTGCCAGCTTCATCGCGCACAGTCCATTCAGCTCCGGCGGAAAGTCCTCATCATCCAACTTGATAAATAGTATCTTATGCGAAAGTAAATCGTATTTACTGATTTTAATTTCCAAACCATCAATTGCCTTGTCCAAAATACGATTCTGACGAGCTTTAGCGTTCGTACATTCGCGCGCAGACTCAATTGCAACTTCTTCAAGTGCTCCATTTGCACCACGCTTATGACTCACTACTGTTTCATGACCGTCAATAAAAGCCATAAATAAACGTTCTTTTTCATCTTCTGTACCAACTCTAATTAAGGCATTAATAAGTGGCGTTATGTAGAAGGCTACTGTTGTAGGATTGACTTTGTCTCCCATTGAAAATGCCTGTTTTTCACACAGCACTTTAAAGAAATAATTGGTAATTCTTTCACACCCTTCCGAAACAATATATCTATTTTCAAGTGAAAGCATAGACATCATATCACTTATAATACCCAGTGCCGCTAAGTCAATAAGGTCATGTGAATAAGTTGTATCTAGTTGATGGTCTACATGGCGGCAGAACTGCCATGTGATGCCGGCGCCACAGAGTTCTTTATTTGAATAGTCTGGTGAATCCTGATTATTTACAATGACTACTGTATCTGGCGCTTCTTCCCATACTTTATCAATAAGGTGGTGGTCAAGTATGAGACATTTAATATTGTTTTCAACTAATTGTTTCTGTTGTTCTATATCGTTGCTACCTGCGTCCGGAATTATTACGTAGTCAATTTTATGCGCTTCATCCATACGCATAATTTCATCAATGGTGTCGCTTAAGCCATGTCCTTTTCCTTGGTGAAGTACATAGCTAATCTTTACTTTTTTGTTCCACTGGCGCAAATACTGATAGAAAATTGCTGAGGAAGTAAATCCATCCACGTCACTATCTACAACTAAAACAATATGATGTGTTTCGTCCATATCTATCATTTCAAGAAACATATGATAAGCTGCATCAATGTTTTTGAGATTTGTTGGTGATAGAAGTAGTTGTGGTGTTGGATGGAGGAAATACGGCATTTCTTCTGCGGTTATTCCTCTTTCTTCCAATAGGTTAACTACATAATTCTTATCAAAGTTCGTATTTACTAATTGAGTTTTCATTTATTTTACCCTTACCTTCTTTCTTAATAATTCTTCAAATATCTTCGGCCCTCTATCTGTTGGACTATCCTTTAAATCTAAAAGTCCTTCACGGTCATATATAAAAGAAAAATCAGCATAGTTTGAATACTTTTTACAAATTGAATAAAGTTTGTTAAAATAGTCTTCTTTGCCTGGTAATTCTTCTTTATCAAAACATATAACAATCTCCTGTGGGTGACAGGTTTTAAGTAGTAACTTTAAGGCGTGCTTATTGAATTGACTTCCGCATACTGCGGCCGCAGCGTTCGGACGATCAAAACTTTCCATTTGTAAGACCGACTTCTCAGCTTCAAATAGAAAGCATATACCCTCTTGCTTTATAGTTTCTTTTGTCTTATTTAACCCATATAAATTCAATGATAATGGATGACTATACCATTTGTTTTCTATTTGTACGGGCATATATTTACCTACATTCTCAACTTCCCAATCGTTGAGTGCGCGCCCTCTAATTCCAATAAGTTCTCCATCCACGTTATAATGCGGTATTATAATTTTGTTCTGTGGAATTGAATATAATATATTAAACTTATCCATCGCAGCCTTACTAATTCCATCCATTAACCATTCTGGCGGATAAAACTTTGTGAAGCAATCCAATATACCTTCCGGATAGGTTGGTAATTTTGGTACTTCGGCCGCCTTATACATATCACGTATCTGTTTATACTGCTCTGGCGCGCTTGTGAAAAATGGATTGTAGTTACTACAGTCTAATACTACTTGATATATATCATCGTACCAGTTATAATCTATATCTCTTGTTTCGTAATAGTGCTTTAAGAAATGAAAAATAGACATAGATTCACAGCTTGTATAACACTGAAACATATGAGAATTTTCATAGTAATACAACTTCATAGAAGCTTCTGACGCATCTACATTATGACATATGGTCGGGAAAATTACATATCCTGGCTTTTGTACATAGTCATTTGCGCCTAGTCGCTCCATGAGTTGAATAATTTTTTCCGTATTTAATTGTTCAATAATCGCTTTATAATTAATCAATTACTACTCCATCATTCAAATCTTGTAATGTAATTTGCATTTCTAAATCTTGTTTATCGTCCCAATTCTGAATCTTATATTCTTCTCTTTCAAAGAAATCATGTACTGGCTGCAAGTCCGCATCAGTTACAAATAAGTCATGCTTCTTCAATGTTCCTAAATTCATATTTGACCAAATTCTAATCTGCGTCCATTGACCATTTCTAACTTTAAATATATCTGTAACTAAATTCGGTTTATCATCTGGATTATTATGATACATTGGTTCCAATATATCTAATTCCTCTTTTGTTGGTCGTGCCATAATTGAACCGTTATCAGCTTTATTAATTGTACTACGACCTCCAGCTAATACACCTTCATTTCTAATTGTTTTATTATCGTCTCCTTTTGCATTAACCTGAGTTGAAGTAAACATCGCTACATCTAATTCAACCGCCAAATCTTTTAATGCTGTTGCGAACATAAGTAATACTTCATCGTTTCTTAAAGTAAATCCATTAAACTCATTCAATAAAGCTGGTCCAATGAATATATAATCGTAAAATACATAATGCACATCTTTCGTAATACACTGCTCGCGCACTATAGTTTTAACAAGTTCAATAGTCGGATTCGGTACTTTAACTAATGTCATATTATCTTCATACCGTTTCATAATACCTATAGCTTGTTGAATTACTGACTTTTCTCTATCACTAAAATCATTATATTTAAACCTACTTTCATTTATATCTGTTAAGTAAGCTAAAATCATTTTTCTAACTTCTTCAAACTGTTGCTCTGTGACTATAAACAATACATGCTCACAGTTACCCTCCTGCTCCCACATACAAGTTGTACTATTATACCTATATGGATAAGCTAAATAACATGCATCGGCTACTGCATTTCTCGTTTTACCTACACTTGATGCCGCTGACCTAATCGTTAACGTACCCCTTCGCGCGCCGTCTATAACTTGATTATAAAACTCACCTTGTACTGGTAAACCAATTGACCCAGCCGTACCAAAATGAGCGATTAAATCTTCCATACCCTCAACGGCGCTTTCGCTTTCAACTTCATCGGTTACTGCATATTTGTTTTCTAATCCAAGCAACTTCTTTCTAATTCGGTCAGTTATATCTCTTAATTCCAACCAATCAAAGTTTCTATTAATTTCTTCTGACTTCGGATTAGTTAAATCTTCACAATAAAATTCCGATGTATCTATTCCACTTTTCTGTAAGTCTTTTAATAAGTTTAATTTCTTTAATCTTGTATAATAGAATGTAAAGTTTTCAACTTCACTCAGTTCTATTATATCTTGTATATATTCAATCCCATTATTTTCTTTAAAAACCGTCTTCGCTACTGGGTCAGTTTCTAAATAGTTCTCTATATCAATAGGTTGAATACGTGTTGCACCCTTATCATATAAACCAGATATTGCTAAGAAAATTGAACGTTCAAACCTACTTGGAAAATCTGTAATTACCAGATTATACTTATCAACTTCACTTAAATATTGAGGATGTTTAATAAGGCTGCCGAGTACTTGTTGTATACACCTTTTATCTACCACTCTTCATCCTCCATTTCTCCTAATACACTTAGGTCTACTTCCTTTTTCTTTTTCTTTGGTTGTGGCGCGAGTACCTTTTTAACCTCTCTTTGATGAGCTTCTAACATTTGTTGTTCTATTTCTGCTATTGCGCCCTTTTGCTCTTGTTCTCTGCGCGCCCAGTATCTACAAGAATCTTCATATATATATGGTACTATACCAACGCCGCCATGACCTTTAGACCAATCGCCATGACATACTTCATAAAAATATTTTAACGCAAAAAAGACACCTTTAAGTGTCATGCCATTTTTTACAAATTTATTCAGTTGTGCTTCACACTTCCAATAACTATATTCAAAGTGCATATCTCTTTTTATAAAGTCATAAATTAAATCTCTATACTCTTCATCATCAGTTGGGTTTGATTTTTTCCATTCGTAGTAACAATCTCTGTGATAGTAATAATTGTTTACTGGTTTAATCCAATCGTCTTTGTCTAAGTTTAAAAGTAATCCACAGACCCTACAATGTTGTGCCATATTTCGTTCTCCTTTTTATCTCTAAATATATTATACCAGAAATCTGTGAATTTGTCAAATTTAAAAAGAGGAGCATTACTGCTCCTCCTTCGCCATTTCTCTCATGTCTAAAAGAACTAAGTTAAACAGGTCAACCTGGTCCTCTGTTATTTCAGAAAGCTTAACCTTATGACCGAAAGTCATTTCTACTTTCTTAAGTATCTTATCCGCATTAGCTGGGTCTTTACCAACTAAATTCCCCCAAATAATCTGTGCTTCGTCTCTAATCTTATCAAAGTCAAGCTTTTCTTCTATTTTAGTTTCTGTTTTATCAACTACTGTAGCTCCATCAAGTTCTCTTTGCTTGTCAATAGCGTCATTAATTGCTTTAACTAACTCGTCATATCCAAGTTTAATCTTAGGTGCGAGATATTTAAAGCGGCTGCCCGCCATGACTGTTGGAGTTTGTCTTGTATAAAGCCATCTTTCACTTGAGCCATCTTCCTGCCATTCAGTAGCAATATAACCGATAATATCAACTATCTGATTTACTACTTCATAACATCTCTTTGGCATACTTGGCGCGAGTATTTCACGTTCATGGTCATCGTCAATCTTTTCTTTTCTTATCTCAATATGCGAAATAAGAACAAGACCATAACCAAGCATTGTAATTTTTCTCAAGCAGTTCTCAAATTCCTTTTTAGTTGCGGAGTAGCCTTGTCCCCAAGGAATATCTGCAACTGACTGCACACCATTCTGCGCGCAGATGAATTGTTCACACATTTCATAAGCAATTGTAGTCGTATCAATTGTAACTGTATCATACATTGCTCGCGCGTCTGGCTTTTCAAGCTGGCGCAGTACTAACTTAAAGTCTGCCCAACGGTTAATGTCTACGGCTTTAACACCATCAATAGCGTTATAACCTTTTTCAAAAGCAACTAAAAGGTTCTTTGGAAAATGGGAAGCCAAAGTAGTTTTACCTACTTTTGGCTTTCCGTATATCAATATATATTTACCTTTTAAGTCTCTTGAAATAACAGTGGGCTGGATATTTAAAATATCTACCATAGCCCACCTCCATTAAAATCCGAGATTTGAAAATCCGCCCTGTGCTGGAGCGCTCTTTGTTGAAGTTCTTGACATATTCTTTGTTTTGTTGCTTTCAAGAGTTGCTTTTCTTTCTGCAAGTGCTGCATCAATTTCATTACTATCAAAAGCATAATCTCCTTCAAGTGGAGACTGTGAACCACCAGTGATAATAAGGTCGCTCTTATTAATTGTTCTTATCTTTTCAATTGGCTCACCAAAATCCATTTCTTCAACAACTGTTTCTGTCTTTGAAGAGAAGTCAAGCTTACCAACCGCTCTAACGGTGTCGCCTACGTTCCAATAAGACGAAATTGCATTAATTGCATTCTCGTTCTCAACATACATTGGAACTACATCAACTTTTCCACCATACTGTGGAATGATTGTTCTAACTTCAAGTCTACCAGTTGTTTCTCCGTTACGGTCAACTTCATCATTCTTTTCAGCAACTACAAATTCAGTTACAAATTCTGCTACTGGATTGCAGTCTTCTTTTCTAATTCTTGAAACAAATGAAGCCATAACTCTTGGGAAAGAGATAAGTCTACCATCCTGTGAGTAATACTCATTCATTCTAATTGAACCTGAAGTGATACGTACTCTATCAGCTTTATCTTCGTCTCCTGCGGCCGCGATAGATGTAAATTCATTTGCAACCTTCATAATTGACTCATAAGCTGGATTTGGTGTTCCTTTATTTGTAAGTTTGGCTGCGAACATATGAACAGGAATCATAAGTTCCTTTTCTTCGTTACCAATCTTCTGTACTACTTTAACATTAATTGAACCGCCGATTGCATCAACGTCACGACCATTCTTCTTAAAAGTACTTGGCTTAATATCAATTTCACTGAGAATTCCTTCAATCTTTACTTTGTTTTCCGCTTGTCTTAACATTTGTTTACCTCTTTGTTTTGTTTACTTTAACCTTTAAAAAGAATAATAGAAAGGAGGCTTATAGTGCCAAGCCTCCTATCCTTTGCTTACTCTTTACTACTCAGCGTCATCGCTTGGAACAAAGTTCTTTCCTTCGTCTGTGAGAACAACGTATGTGATTGGCTTTTCAGCTCCCTCAATCTCTACCTTTTCTCTAACAGCAAGCTCTTTCTTTGTCAGGTCTGTAACATTAGCGCCTACTGACCTCTCTGATCTACCAAGAGACTCTGCAAGCTCCGGGATAGAAACCTTTCCACCATTTGCTTTAACGTAATCCAGTACTTCTGCACTCTTCTCTGTAAGTTTCATAATTCGTTTCTCCTTTTTAATTAAATTTGTTTTGTAATATTGATAGAAAGTCTTTTCTTTAACTTTCTATATATATTATATACTAAATTTTAAAATAACTCAAATTTTCAGACTATATTTTAGAAAATTAATAAGCCAATTACTTGTGCATTATTTAATTTAATTGATTTCGTACCTTGCGCGCCTTTAGATAAGAGGTTTACTTCGTTGAGATTAAACTTTATCTGCGCGTGAGAGGATACAACGAGAATTTCTTTTTCATCTTTAATAGGTGTGAATTCAACTAAGACATCATCATCGTCTTTAAGTGCATGTAATTTACTTCCCTTGGTTCCTCTGCCGGTAACATAGAACTCCTTTGCCGCAGTACGCTTAATATAACCTTTTTTACTTACGCTTACGTATTCGTTGACGTTTGCTGGTATAACTTGCGCCGATACCAGTGAGTCACCGTCGTTAAGTGTAATTCCTTTTACTCCTCGCGCCACACGTCCGATAGCGTTTATGTTCGCAGTTTCGCATATTACGAACTGACCGCGCGCAGTCAACATTCCAACTCGTTCGTTGTTCACAAAGACAATTGATACGATTTCATCGTCGGCATCAAGGTTTAATGCCTTAACTCCAGACTTACGTTTAATGTTATATTCAGAAAGTTTAGATTTCTTTAGAATACCGTTCTTTGTAAAGAATATAATGTGTTCTGTTTGTTTTGTCTTGTTGTAGAAAACGAGTTCTTTAATTTTCTCATTTGCTTTTATATCTACAAGTGATTCTATTGGTACTACTTCTTCAAATGGTAAGTCGTTAGCGGTTATATGATAACAATTGCCTTGATTTGAGAACAGTAAAACAGTATCAAAGTTCGTACCTGACGCTGTTGCTATCACATATTCCCCTTTGCTCATTTTAAATTTGTTTCCTACGCCGCCACGCTTTTGCTTATATAGAGTAGACACAGAAGTAACGTAGATATTGTTTTGATTTGATAGGTTAATTAGAAGTTCTTGTTTTTCTTTTGGTTCTTCATCTTCTTTTGATATGTTTAAAATTTGAGTACGGCGAGCATCACCATATTTTTCGGCTACTGCGCGCCAACCTTTGATGAGTTCGTTATTAAATAACTTTTCATCTTTAATTATATTATATATGAAATCTCGATCTTTTTCAAGTTTTAACTTTTCAGATTTTAACTTTTCAACTTCTAAATGAGCAAGTCTGGAAAGTTTAATTTCAAGAACAGCCTTTGCTTGAATTTCATCAAGTTCATATTCATTCATCAGACGCTCGCGCGCTTTCTGCGTTGACTCAGACGTTTTTATCGTATGGATTACTTCATCAATGGAAGCAATTACTTTGAGTAAGGCTTCAATAATGTGAAGACGTTCTTCAATTTTGCGCAGGTCGTACTCATATCCACGACGGTAAACTTCCTTTTCATGGTCAATGTGCGCCTGAAGCATTTCTTTCCATGTGAATACTTTTGGAAAACGTCCATGGTCAAGCATTGTAAAGTTAATTGTATAGTATGATTGAAGTGAAGTTTCTTTGTAGAGGTAACGAAGAACTTTGTCTGGGTTTGCGCGCTTGGATAAGTAGATTTTGATAAGCGCGGATTTACCAGTGAGATCGTTAAATCTGTCTACACCTGGGTTTTCTTCACTTTCAATTATAGTTTCCAATTCTTTACAAATTGTATTGGTATAAACGCCATATGGAATTTCGGTGACTATAAAGCAATGATCTTTTCTATCGTAGTCTACTACGCTACGAATTTTACAAGCAAAGCCTTCACCCTTTTCCATTGAACGTTTTACTTCGTCTTCATTTAAAATAATGGCGCCCGTAGCAAAGTCTGGCGCAATGTATATGTCATCAAATGAACAATCTGGATTGAGTAATAGGTGTTCAAGCGCAGCGTTCATTTCTTTGAGGTTATACTGTGGTATGGAGCTGGCTAAACCCACTCCAATTCCTTGCGTCCCGTTGCAAATATTATAATATCCTTTAGTTGGTAAAACGGCTGGATATTGTTTTGTATTATCGTAGCTGTCGCGCCACTCGTCAATCGTATCTTTATCTATGTCAGCAAAAAGTATGTCAGAAAAAGCTGAAAGTCGGCTCTCTGTATAACGTGATGCTGCCCAGTTGCCTGATTCAATAAGCGAACCTGCATTACCTTTTACTTCTACAAGTGGATAACGCATAGCAAAAGGCTGTCCAGCACGCATAATAACGCCCTCGGCAGAACTGTCGCCATGGATATAGAAATCAGCCATAGCCATACCTACTGCATTTGCAGTTTTCTTATATGGTTTACTATGAACTAATTTTCTTGTAAGCATGGAGTAAAAGATTTGGCGCGCAGATGGTTTTAGTCCATCACGAACGTCAACAAGGGCGCGGCTTTGTAAAACCGCACCTGCATATTGAACCATACTATTTTCTATAATTGGTTTTAGATTAGTCATTTATACCTCTGTTACATCTCTAAATGCTTCGTTAAAACATCCACGATTATCATACATTTTTTTCATAAAACAAAGAGCTATACCTTTTTCGGCATCAAACTCTTCGTTATGTGGCTTCATTACTGTGCTTGTACCATCACGCCATACCACACATACGGTTTCTTTTTCTTTGTTTACAACAATTTCTTTATATTCTTTATGTGGACGCGGTGGACCTTCAATACATTTGGCATCAGTGATTGTGCGGAGATTTTTATTTGTTCCTCCCATTGTTTGATAAACTTTTACATGAGAAGAATAGGTTTGTTCTCCATCTGCAATAATGTCATATATTCCACCAACGAGTAATTTTACATTTGTGTTATATGCGTATAGTTTTCCATTTTCATTAAATCTAACACGAACTATCATTGTTTGTTCTCCTTTCTTATTTCTAATATTATTATATAATAAAAATAAAGAAAAGTAAAATTTTATTTTTGTTTTGTTAATTCACAAGGCTCTTTTTTCGTAAAAACACCACAGGCGCGCTGTGTAAGCCGACATTCCCAATGGATTTCATTGATACTTTCACAAATAATTTGAAACCAACGCGCATATGGACAGAGCCTTGGATTTTTAGGTATTTTAATTGATTCCATTTTGGTACCTATCTATTATATCATAGTGATTTTGTATACAAATATTAACCATAGTTAGTCTAAAACAAGCATTACATAAATTAAGCATTTTTCCATGATGTCTAATACGACGAACTGATTGTATTTCACCATTTCCTTGTTTTTTATTACGAAAATAAAATTTTTGTATTTCTTTTGGGTTATATTTCCTACCACAAACTAAGCATCTCATCACTCTCTCACCTTTGAAAAATCTACTTTCTCCATTATAAATTCTCTGCGTGGTTCAACGTCTTCGCTCATTAAGTCATAAAGTAAATCAATCGCATCTTCATTCCATTCCATTACATCCATTCTCTGATATTCGTCAGTAAACATAGATGCCTGCGCTGTCTCAGCTGGAAGTTCACCAAGTCCTTTAGCTCTTGTTACTTCGCCCTTAATTTTGTTTCTAACTTTATTAAACTCATCGTCGGTAAAGTAATACGATTCTTTACCCTTATTGTCTACAATATACAGTGGTGACCTAAGCCAGCATAAACGTCCTTCCTTAATAAATTCTGGAGCTAAATACTGAAGAGCAGCCATAATTAAAAGACCAATATGACTTCCATCTGAGTCTGCATCGGTACATATAGCAATACGACCGTAACGTAGTTTGGATGAGTTATACTTTCCCGGTACTATATTCATGGCACTTAAAAGCAATTTAATTTCTTCATTGTTAAAAATCTTTTCCTCTGGATTAGATAAACAATTGATTATCTTACCTCTAATAGCTAAGATTCCATATTTTGTATAGTCTCTAGCCTGAGCCATACCACCCATAGCACTGTTACCTTCTACGATAAGTAGGGTTGAGTTCGGTCCAAGGAACTCTGCGTCTTTGAGCTTGTCTGAGGCGAAAACTTTTTTCTTTTGGTTCTTTTCAATTTCTTTTGAAGCTTCAAGAACTTGTTTGCGCGCCCGCTCTGCAGCATGTTCGGCCTTTAACTCTTTAGTAAGCAATTCTAAAATCTGGTCAAATTCCGCAGCATATCTCCGTGAGAACTCATCCAACATCTGACCGGCCGCCCTCTGCGAAAGACCTCTAAGTTCAGGATTATTTACTTTTGTCTTTGTCTGATTTGCAAATGAAGGATTAGGTACTTTACAATTTACTACATAATACAGACCAGACCTTGCTATATCTGCGCTGAATTCACCTTTAAGTTTCTTTTTGAAAAAATTCGTCAGTGCGGTACGTACGCCCGTTAACGAAGTGCCGCCCTCTGAGTTGGCAAGTCCGTTTGTAAATACGTACCAGTGCTCATTTCTATCTGCGGCCCACTGCATTGCAATCTCACATTCAATTCCATCTTCTTTTACATTTATATATAAAGGAGTTTTATGGATTGGCTTTTTGATTGAATCTTTAAGAAAGTCAATTATTCCATTGTTAGATTGATATGTAACGGTTTCGTTTGTGTCATCGTTAAACAGGGAAAAACATACACCTTTTGTTAAGTAAGCCCAATTCCTACACATTTCTTTTAAATCTTCAAAATCAATATGTATTGGCTCCAAATTATATACTTCAGGTGAAGGAGTAAAGACTACTGTTGTTCCTGTTAAATCGGGTTTTAATAACGGAGAAATTGTAAAAGACTCTTTAATTCCGTCTTTTAAAATTAGTTCTGCCGCTTTACCATCTCTAAAAGAAACAGCTCTAAAATAAGAAGAAGACAGAGCCACTCCTTTACTTCCCACGCCATTTTGCCCCGCAACATTTTGGTAAACTTTTTCATTAAATTTACCACCAGTATGTGGCATTGTATATATGGCTTCCATAGCTTCTGTACCGTCTTCTCTTAATCCGAACGGTACTCCGCGTGCATTATCAATTACTGTAACTTGATTTCCTTTTAAACGAACAATAATTAAATCGCAAAAACCCATTGTAGCTTCGTCAATTGAGTTAGTTATAATTTCTCTAACACACTGAAGAACCCCTTGGTTATCTGCGCTACCCATATACATGGCTACACGGGTACGAATTGCGTCTCGGAAGTCAAGAGTTTGTATATCATTAGCATTGTATTCACTCATTAATTATTACTCCTTCTAGCCCCTGTTCATCATAGATATGAATTGTTAAGCCAACCAGTTTACGCTGTACGAACATATTAGCTTCATATACGGGAAGTCTATTATATTTGTTTGGTAGTTCTTCCTCATATTCCTGTGTATATTCAATATCTGTTGCTGGATGAGGACTAATCACTGTAATTTTATCATCCTCTTCTATTGTAATACTTTTTAATTTACCCATTCATTTTCTCCTGACATTTATCACAAAGTGGCATAAGCCATCCGTTAAAATCAATAATTTTCGCCGGCGCGCCACACCTCAGACAAGTCTGGCGGGAAATAAGGGCATACTTATCTATTATATCCCATATTTTACTACCTTTTGGAATTCCGCAGTCATACCAACGCAATCCTCCAAACTTTTCTTTTATTTGAAGTATGCGATAGTCGTGAAGAAAATTATATTTGATAAGTTCTTGTCTAATTTCTTCACACATTTGAATTCCGAACTTTGCGCGCCAGCCGTCTTCCATATCATCAAGTTCGGTGAAACTATATGGATAGATATACTTATTACGGTAAGCTTTCCATACAATCTTCCCGTTCCAACGATTACGTGGAATAAGGAATGGATAGCGTTTACATAGATGTTTATTTCTAATTATTTCTGCCTTACGTTGTTTACGTTGTTTCTTCGTGTATCGTTTTTTCTTTCGCATTTTCAATCCTCGCTTTTATACAATTAAGCCATATGACAGCCATATCATGCTTAGCCATTTCGTCACAAGCAATTTCACAATACGCTGCATTTCTTTTACGTGCGTTGACTTCGTCGTAGTGTTCACAGCCGTGACACTGTGGTATTATTTTATTAAACATATTTATAATCCTTCATAATTTGGTGGTACAAATCGTTCAGCTGGTGCCCATTTCCATTGTGCATTTTCCCATATAAGAAATTGAGTCATATTAAATGGTTGAACTACTTGAACACTTAATACCTGATATATTTGTTTTGTTTTGTAATCCTTAGCTTTGAACATTTATTTGTCCTTCTTTTTAATAATTGTAAATGCATCTAATTTAGGCAAAATAGCACAGCCACCCCATGTACCATGTATCTGTCCCATATCATCAATAAATTCGACTATACCTTCGCGCCCTATATAATCAGATTCGCCTTCCATATAGTCAATTCTAATAGTGTCACCTATTTCTACCATTTTATATATCTCCTTTCTATCATTTCTACATTTATTATAGCAAAATTTCTACGAAAAGTCAAATTTATGGAGCGATAAACAGTAGATGCAACTTATCTTTAGAAAATTTTAAGGAGGAAAGCTATGAATCAGTTATATATAGTAGTAGAACTACAAAAAAATGGTGACCAAATGGGTAATATCGTAACTAGTCATGATACATTACAGGATGCTCAGTATAAGTTTCATACAGTTGCGGCTGCAGCGGCAATTTCTACTGTAGAAAAACATTCTGTTGTTTTACTTAACGATGATGGCTTCCCTATTGAAAGGGTAAGTTATGAACATAAACAAGATTAATAGCTTAAGGAGGAAGTTATGAGAGCTAGAGAGATATATGATTATATCAAAGAGACTCCAGGTAATGTTAATCCAGCTATTTTAAGAAATATGTTGGATAAGTATGTGGAAAGACAAACAAACGAACTTTACGATTATAATGTAGATGTTGATTTTGACCCAGATACAGACTTACTTGGAAAGACAATTGACGAGTTAGAAACAGGTGTTAAGGTAGTTGATGGAAGAGTTTATGGTACACTTTATTCAGTAACAGACTATACTGGTTTTTCGAGCGACCCAGAGGAACAACATGGATACTATCTTGTCTTACATTTTGAAAGCGATAAGGCTGATTCAATTAAGGTTAATGGCGTTACCTTAGATGAGGATGGAATTCATATTCTTATTATGAAGAATAGAAAAGGAAAAATTAGGGTAGAACTTACAAAGGGACAAGATATAGCGGTTGACTATCTAGATATAGATGGACTTAAATATGGTACTAATCCAGTATCAGTTTAAAATGAAGAAAAGTAGGAGTCATTAAAATAGGAGTATAGTTTATGGATTTAATAAAATATATAATGCAATCGTATAAAACGCCAAACAAGGCTGTTTTAAAAGGCCTCGGTGCAAGCGACGAATTGATTAACTATTTAATGGAGACGCCGTATAACACCAATTTTGCTATTGCAAAACAATTGGCTGCTCAAACCGAATCAACTCCTGAACCAGCGCCAGAACCAGAACCAGAACCTACACCTGCTATGACTGGGATTGAAATTATTGAAGAGCCTACAAAGACAACTTATTCTGTAGGTGATACATTAGATTTAACAGGTTTAAGAGTTATTGGTCACTGGGAAGGTAACATCACAGATGAACTTGATTATAGTGAGTATGTAGCTACTCCAGCTAATGGTACAACACTTATTGGCGATATAACAGAAGTAGTTATCTCAGTTGGAGCTTTTGAAGATAGTTTTGCAATTACTGTAGACTCAAACACTGAAGCGGTTTAAAATGAATAATCAATTTAAAAAGAGAGGTCTGTAATAGACCTCTCTTTTTTATTCCCAACTTGTAATTCCTGCAAGTGTTTTCTTTTTCTTTTTCTTTGGTGGCATTTTCACCCACACAAGCAAATCTCTTGCTCTCGTTGCAGCTACATAGCATACTCTCGCTTCTTCATCGCTGTAAGCACGGACATTAAACACCATTACACACTTATTTTCCAACCCCTTCGCGCTGTGTACGGTCAGAATCTTCAATGTATTTTCTTCCATTCTTTTTTCAATTTCAGAATTGGTAAGGTCAGCTTGTTTGAAAGTGTCAACTGGTATATCTTTGTCTGTACATAGCTTCTTAAATAACTCTATATCTGCATTTGTTCTACAAAGTAAAAACCAATCTTTCCATTGTGTCTTGTAGCGCTCGCGCAACGTACATAAGTAATCTACGGTTTCACTTGGCGTTAATTTTCCTTCGACTACTGCGGCCAGTCCATTACTATTACGGTTTGCTATTGAATCGTCTTCATAGTCTGGACCAAGACGGTAAAGGAATTTTTTCGCAAAACGAAGTATTTCTGGTTTATTACGATAGTTTGTATTCATATCATATACAGTTACTCCAGGCTCATAGGTTTTATCTATCAGGTATGTTGGGTCTGCTTGATTAAATCCGTATATGCTCTGTCTATAATCTCCGATATACATATAATGTTTCGGATTTAGCAACTCAAAGAATCTAAACTGCAATTCTGTTGAGTCCTGCGCTTCATCAACCATTAAATAATCAATTGGCTTAATACAGTCTGGATTCTCTTCAATACGTGTGAATAAGTCGTCAAAGCGTTCTTCTTTGATAATGTCGTCTGTGTCTACCGCGCCACCTCGTAGCAGATAATTAGCATACGAATGTACAGTCCCGATGAACAAACCCTGCGGCCGCCCTAAACGTTCATACATAACGGAAGCTGCATTGTTTGTAAAAGTAATTGCTACAATTGAAAAAGGGTCAATTCCTTGGTCAAGTAAGTAGCGAAGGCGCTGTGTAAGTACTTCTGTCTTTCCAGAAGCTGCGGCGCTAAGTACGACAACTTTGTCTTTGTCTGTAGTAATAATTTGTTGTTGAATTTTATTCAATTCCATGTTAATCTCCTTGCACTCTGCTGTCGTAGAGTGTCTTTTATTTATTTATTTTGCTCTTCCAAATAATTTTCCGGCTGCTTTTACAGCCTTTTCTTGTTCGGAAGAATGCTTTTGATTAAACTGTTTAATAAAATTTTCTAATTCTTCAAAAGTAATAAGCGGTGGTAATAGTGGTAATAGTTTATTCTTCATTTTTTATCTCCTACTATACTATTTAATCCATAATTTTTACTATCATAGAAATCAATGTAATATGATTCACGTTCTCTTAGATTTTCTTTAGGTACTTCTTCTAAAAGCTCAAATACAAATTGTTGCGGTCCGTCCTCTGCCATTGCTCTATGAAGTTGTGAAGATGCTAATGTTCCAACGCCTAAAGCCGATTTTACGTGTTCGGTCCAACGAGTAGATACGTTTACGGCTTGTCCTATATAAATTTCTCCAGTTTTTAAACGAGTTATCTTATATACACCAGGTCCCTCTATAGCTACACGCTTTCTCAGTTCTGCAAGTGGCTTCTGATAGTAGTTAGTCCATATAATTTTGTTAATCGCTTCTGGATGTCGTAGGCGCGGAGCTATATTTCGTAAGATTTCAATGTCATCTAAGTCACTTGGGTCAAGTTGAATACGATAAAAATCGGTTTGTTCTTCAACTTCACGCTGTCTGCGAATTTCTTCGTTTATGGCAGCGCGCTTTCTACGTTCAACTTCTAATTCAGATTTAATGTCGGAAATTTCTTGACTTAATGAATCTCTTCTTGCTTTCATAGCTTCAAGTTCATCATTGTATAAATTTCCTCTCAATTCTCTGTATTGAACAATGCTTGCATCTACGAGTAATCGTTTACGTTGTTCGTACTCTGCGGCAGCGCTATCAATTTCTTTAATCTTACCTTGCTTATATAGGTCTAAATCTTGATTTACTTCGTTGTAGCGCGCTTCTTTTTCTTTTAGAATTAATTCATACTTTTTAATTTCATTACCTAAAGTAGATAATTCCATAGCATGTTTTTGAGAAACGCGTTGCCATTCTTTTTCAAGGCTATCTTCTTGAAGCTGTAATTTTTCTTTAAGTCCCCTTTCTGCCGCTTTGTATTGTTGTTCGTAATATTTATCAATTTTATTAAGGTTAAGCGAGTCTATTTCACGGATGTGTTTAGATTGTTTTTCTACTATAAAGGCTAAAAAAATAACTGACAAAAAGAGGACTACTACAAATAAATGTTCCATAGTTAATCCTCCATTTTACTTTCTATATATATTATACCATATAGGAAGCCGCTATGTCAAAATTATACATATTATATATAATAAATAAACTTTGTATTTTTTTTTTTTTTTTCGCTGCCCATTATAGTATCTCAAAAATTTACCACTTTGTCAAATTTTGATGCTTCTGCCAATCTAAATCGTTCTTCCACCGATTGGTCGCCCTATATTTCCGACTGAACAAGGCGGCCGCGCTATGTATGTTATCAAGCTCCCAATATGGGATTATGTAAAGTGGAATTCGGTTTGCTAAAGCATAGCTAATCTTACGTCTATCTCGCTCTTGCGCGGCTGTGAAGTCAGATTGTTTTGGATGGAACTTACTGATTCTTTGGTAGTGTTGCTCACCATTTATTTCTAGAAGCGCAGGCGCGCCTTCAACGAAGACCTCAAAGTCAAACCTGTACTTTCCACCGCGTAAATCACTGAATCTTTTCTCTCTAACAAACCTAATTCTTGCTTTCTGTAAAAGCGTTATAACTTTTTCTTCATAACTACTCATAATTCGCCTCCACATATGAAAGTAAAAAAACTGACACCTTTGTCAACTTTTTGACTTATTACTGAGAAATATTGATAGGAGGAGTTATGCACCTATGACAAATTTATTATCCCCGACGGGAGGCTTGGTGACTATTCTTTTAGCTATATTTGCTTCCTCGGGTTTATGGTCTTTTTTACTTTACGTGGCACAGCGTAGAGATCAAAAACAAGACGCTAGAACAAAAGCGCTATTAGTGCTATTACATGATGCTGTGTACCACAATTGTGAACGTGCCATTCATAGAGGGTATACAACTCTTATAGAATTTGATAATATAACAGAACTATATAATGCTTATCATGCATTAGGTGGAAATGGTACTGGTACAGAACTTTACAATAAAGTTCGTGCTTTACCTATTCACAATGGAATAAAGGAGGAGCAAGATGATAATTAGAGGAACTACACCATATCATAGTTTTGTCTTGCCACTCAAAGCAGAGGAAGTTGAACAGCTTTGGATTACGTATATGCAGAATAACAAAGTTATTTTACATAAAACAAAAGACGATGTAACAATCACTAATGTTGAAGATTTAATTGATGAATCACTTGAGAATGCTTCGGTTGAAGATTTAACCGAGGAAGAGTTAAATGGTTCACAGGTTGTACTTCATTTAACTCAAGAAGATACACTTGCTTTTACATTTTGGCCTGCTGCAGAAAAGAATATAATAGTAATACAAGTGCGTCTACTTACAACCGATGGTGAAGCATATGCGTCCGACCCAACTACTGAACGACTTATGGGAGTACTAAAAGATGGAGTAATTGGAGGGACAGAAGATGAGAACGAGATTGAAGAATAACGGAAATGCAGACAAGTCAATCAATGTTAAGTTCTCAACGCAAAATCGACGCTTTGATAAATTAAATTTTACAAAAACAAGCTCTGATTTAGACATTTCAACACATGTGCGCCCCTCTGAAGAAGACATTTACTACGATGAAATAGTTTATTACGATGGCGGAGGCGTAGAGGGATATGGCGATTAAAAGAAGACATATGAAAGCTGTCATACAGCTACGGCGCGCGGTTGAGAATGACTGGATTAGGCTTAACCCTGTGCTGCGCGTTGGCGAACCGGCGCTGAGTACAGATGTATATAAGCTTAAAGTGGGCGATGGCCAGACCCACTGGAGTGATTTAGATTATCTAAGCGATATAGATGCGTTAAACTATATGCAGCTTAATGATTTACCTTCAATTAATGAAGTTACATTGATTGGAGATAAGAACAGTACAGATTTGGGATTGCAAGAAGAGATGGACGCCCTTCTTGAATCTGATATTGATAGAATTATTTTTGGAGGAGTTTAAGAATGGCGGATAACAAGTATTTAAATGACGTCGGTTTAAGATACTACCATGAAAGACTAAAAACTCTTTTCGCGCAAAAGCAAGCGTTAGAGGATTTGGAAGACAGAGTTGATGGTATTGTATCTGAAGGTGGCGAGCCAAACACAATTGATAGTATTAGCGTCAATGGAACTGCAGTCGCGCCAGATGCGAACAAAAATGTCGCACTGACAGTACCTACAGCTACATCAGATTTAACAAACGATGGCGACGGTACAAGTAATTTCGCAACTGAAGCTTACGTAACTCAGAACGGCGGTAAAATTGATACAATTAGCGTAAATAACACGCAACAGACAATTACAAATAAGAATGTAAATATTACAGTGCCAACGGCGTTGAGTGATTTAACGAATGATGGGAATTATGTAACAGATGCATCATATGTTCATACAGACACGAACTATGTTGCTGCGGACAAGGCGAAAGTAGATAAGCTTGCATTTAATGGAAATGTGCTTGATAGTTCTGTGCTTCCTTCGTTTGTGGATGATGTTGTAGAAGTATACCCAGTTGGAGTAACAGAGCTTGCATCTGATTGGTTTGCACTTACTGCGGGCGGAGCACCAATTACTCCAGAAGCGGGAAAAATTTATGTATTAATGGCAGACTCTACAAATTATTCTGCAAATTCACAATTTAGATATGGCGGAAGTACATACGTTAAACTCTCTGATGGTGGAGTAAGTTCAATTACAACAGCAGAAATTGATGCGATTGTTACACCAACACAAGGAAATTAAAGGAGTAAATAATGGCAATAGAGTATTTGGATAAAGAAGGGCTTGAATATTACCATGGCAAGCTTGAAAATGAATTTGCCCAAAGCTCGCATACTCATCCGGTTGATTCGGAGTTATCTGATACTTCTGCCAACCCATTAGAGAATAGGGCAATTCATAGAGCGATTGCACAGGCTGTAGAGTCTATGCAATTGCATAGGCCTGAAGTGTATTTTAATACGACAGCTGGCTGGGCCGCGCAAAGCGGTTTGGTTGGTCAGGCAAACACTATTTATATATATACAGATTATCAAGAAGATGAGGATGGAAATCCTATTGCGGGTTTAAAAATAGGCGATGGAAATGCCTATTTAATTGATGCCCCTTTTCTTGATACACTTTATTTAGAACATATTAATGATACAGATATACACGTGACACCAGCTGAAAAGGAGTTTTGGAATAATAAAGTTAGATGTTTTTATTCTTTAACTGATAATGATACGGTGGTGTTTACTACACAATAAGGAGAGATGAAATGGCAGATATTAGTAAAATAACCTTGCCTTCTGGTAGTACGTATAATATAAAAGATGAAGTAGCTCGTGGAATAATAGCGGGACTAACTTTTATAATAGCTTGGGATGGTACGGGAACACCTACTGCCGCGAATATACCTAAGGGAGTTGTTGCAGGTGGTGTTACAGGTACTTTAGAAGCTGCCAGTGAGGTTGTTAATCCAAGGGCTTTCTATTTGGTGAAATCAGCTACCACACCTTCTAGTGAAACTTTAGATAAATATGATGAGTATGCGGTTGTAAAACCTGATACAGAAGATAATACTACTTGGTATTGGGAGAAATTTGGCGATACAAAAATTAATTTAGCTGACGTAGTTACTGGTGTGACTTTAAACAAGTCTACGGATACAGTAATTGGTACAGATTCTACTTTTACAATTACACAACCAACTGTTGCTTTAGCAACTGGAGCTACTGCAGGAGATGGAGTTATTTCTGTTGCTACTGGTGCGAGTGGAACAACCAAGTATATAGGAGGAACCGCATCTGGTGGCGGCGCGGCTTGGAATTCAAAAGATACAAAGACAGTAGTAACAGGTTATGCAGCACCGACTAGTGATACGTTTGTAAAGACGATTTCACCAACTACTTCTAAATTAACTACGACTAGTGTAACGGGAGTACAGAGTAGTACGACTACTGCTTCAAAAGCTACGGCTGCAACTAGTCAGACCACAGTAAGTGGATTGGCTGCGTCTACAAGTAATGCTGATTTGCTTGCGAATTGTAGTGTTAGTGATGAAACTTTAGTAATTGGTGCTAAAAAGCTTAGTACGCAAACTACGACTCAATTTACTTTTGCGGATGTAACTGTTCCAATTAAAAATACAAGTGCTACGACTGTTGCTACTGGAGCAGCGGCTACAAATAGTACTGGTGCTTCAATTGTTACGGCTGTCGCGGCTGGTACAACAGCAGATGCGCTTACTGGACTTGGAACTGCATCTACTGCAAGTGTAATTGGTAATAGTGCTACTCTTACTAATACCCAACCGACAATTTCTATGGCTCTTGCGGATGCATCTGCTACTGGAAAGGTTGGAGTTATTACTGGAGTAAGTGCTTCAACTACAAATGTTAAAGCTACTGCTAGTGGTGCGAATACAGCTTGGAATTCTAAGGATTCGGTTACTGTACTTACAAGTGGAAGTTCACTTACGGTTACCAAAGGTCAGTAAGGGGGTGATTTAAATGGCAGATATTAGTGCTATTAAATTACCTAATAATGAGACATATAATTTAAAAGATAAGAATGCTTTACCATTAACTGGAGGACAAGTTACTGGACCGGTGACTTTTGGTGATTCGGTTTCTGTGGATGATTTGACCGTTGGGAATATGGTTGTGAATGGAAGCGCAAGTTTTACGAATGGAATTGTGAATTTTAAATCTATATCGGTTTCACTTCCAGTTGCTTCTTGGTCTTCAAATTCGCAGACAGTTACGGTTTCGGGAGTTACTGCAACAAATACTGTTGTAGTTTCTCCCGCGCCCGACTCTTTTGGAGATTATAGTACTAGTGTGGTGCACTGTACTGCGCAAGGAAATAATTCATTAACTTTTACTTGCAGTGAGACACCCGCGGGCGCTCTGACGGTTAATGTATTGATAATGAATATTTAAGGGGGTGAGAAGGAATGATATTTAACATGGTCGGCGGTGCCGGTTCTGGAGAATCACTTCTCATCTCTGATACTACAGATGCGAATGGCGGAACTATTCGTACTATTACTGGAAAAGTTGTAAAATTACAGACTAAGACTATTACTCCTACGAGTTCTGTTCAGAATGTAGTACCTGATACGGGGTATGATGGATTTAGTCAAGTCACGGTTAATGCGTCGAGTGGGTCGGCGATTAACAATCAGAATAAAACTGTTTCTCCTACTACTTCACAACAAACAATTACGGCAGATTCGGGATATACGGGATTAGGTACGGTCACGGTTAATGCAATGCCGACTATGACTTTACCCACTTCCGCCGCGACAAGTGCAACAAGTGGTTATACGAACAAAGCGACAATTAGTCGTTCAACTTCTACACAATACATAAATATACCGCCTGGTTATAATAGCGCGGGTGCATATTACACAATTAGTGCTACTCCAAATGGGAGCGTGACTGCGCCAAGTTCAATTTCTGGGACATCAGCAACCGTATCTACTGGAACGAATACATTAACTTTAACTAAAACAGTTAGCGTAACTCCTTCTGTTACTACTGCGGGTTATATAAGTAGTGGAACAGCGGGTAATTCTTCGGTTAGCTTAACCGCTTCGGTTACGACTAAGGCGGCCGCAACAATTACTCCGGGAACTACGAATCAAACAATTGCGGCTGGTACATATTTAACTGGCGCGCAGACAATTGCGGGAGATGAGGACTTAGTTGCTTCAAATATTGTTAGTGGCGTACAAATTTTCGGAGTTACTGGTAATGTAGTGTTGCAGAAATACTATACAGGAAGTTCTGCTCCTGCTTCTTCTTTGGGAAGTAATGGAGATATATATATACAACAGTAAGGGGGTGGATGAATGTCGAGAGTTATTAATATTTCAGATACATTAACCACCCATCCTAATGGTTATAGTTCAGGTAATTCATCTTATTCGAGTATAAGTAGTTCGTACCCAATTTCAAATGGTTATACGGATGCATCGTCCACGTCTTATGCTTATATTACATGTAATACTGGTTCGCGTGCAGAATCGCATATTTCATATACTTTCGATGTATCTGAGATTCCAGAAGGTGCGACAATTGATTCAGTTACTTGTTCAGTTAAATCAAGAGTTAGTTCTACAAATTATTTAACTGCTTCAACAATTCAGCTATATAGTGGCTCTACCGCAAAAGGTGCAGCTACTTCCGCTGCATCAACATCAGCGACCGCGCGCAGTATAAGTAATACAGGTTCATGGACTTATGAAGAAGTACAAGAAATACAGGTACGATTAACTGGTACAAGAGGTACATCGAGTACTACTCGTGCAGCCTACCTTTATTTCTATGGAGCAACTTTGAATATAACCTATTCAATCCATGGAACAGCTTATACAATTGGCGCAACTAGTAATGTAACTGGAACAACAGTTGAACCTTCTACACAAGAAGTAATGGAAGGCGAAAGTGCTACTGTTACTATTTACTCTAATTTAATTGATGGACTTACAATTACTGATAATGATGTTAATATTAGTGGTGATTTAATTGAACACGAAGCTCAGACCGGTGGAACAATAGAAAAATATCCAGAATCTGCAACTACAACTAGTATACAAAGTGGTACTTCTTATGCACAATATGCAGTTGGTCATTCTGCGGAAAGTCCATATTCTTCAACAAATAATATGTATGCTTCTCAAAGTACAATAGGTCATGCTGCATATACATTTGATTTTAGCGATATTCCTTCAAATGCTACGATTACTAATGTGACTGTTAAATGTAATGGACATAGAGAAAACTCTACTGTAAGTTCTACTTATGTAGCAAGAGTTGAGTTATATAGCGGTTCGACTCAAAAAGGTTCGACTTATGAACTTACTAGCACATCTAACTATACTTTTGAAGTACCGGATGTAGGTACTTGGACTCGCGCGGAGTTACAAGAAGCAGAATTATGGTTTCTTGTTGGTTATTATGGTGGCTTACTTTGCGGTGCTACATGGGAAGTTACTTATACAGTCCCTTCAAGTGGAAGCGACTACTATTGGACTTACACAATTGATAATGTAAATGCAGACCATGTAATTTTAATTACAGAAGAAGGTCCATTTATTCCACCAGAGGAAGACCCGCAATATAATTATTATCCAATTACGGTTTCTTCTATTAATGCGACAACTGACCCATTCCATGGGACAGAACGTGTGCAAGAAGGAACTACACAGACAATTACAATTACTCCTACCGACCCGCAATTAACACTTGCACTGGATAATGGAGTTGATATAACGAATCAATTAGTAGGTAGTGTTCCTACGAATACGTATACAATTGACACGCAAGTAACTGGTGCATCATATGGATTTAATTTAAATAGTTCGAGTGGATATTATGTATCTACGAATAATGGAGTTAGTAAATCCGCATCGGTTGCACGCATTAATATGAACTTTGAAAGTAGTTGTTTAGTTACTATTCAATATATTAACTATGCGGAAGAAGATTATGATTATGGAATGTTTGGAAGTTTAGATACTGCGGTTGCTACAGATGGATTGACTGCTGCAAGTGGTGGTTCTACTCCATCAGATTCGACTTCTAATTATAAAATTTCAAGATGTTCTAATAGTACTTCTGCGCAAACGGTTACTTATGAAGTGCCTGCGGGTGAACACTTTATTGATGTTAAATACGGTAAAGATGATGCTTCTGATTCTGGTAATGATAGTTTACAATGGAAAATTACAAGTGTTGAAGCTACAAGCGCGGGCGGCGAGTATACATATACGTTGACTAATATAAATCAAAAACATAGTTTAATTTTTATTTTTGGTGATGTTAGTTACTTTTTTATAACTTCAAGTGGTAATAGTTGTAAATTATATCCTGATGGTCAAATGGTTAAGTTGGAAGGTGATTCGTATCAGATACGTATTGTACCGAACGACCCAAATGCAACTGTTACCTTAAAAGATAATAATGTTGATAGGACTTCTTTACTTGAATATGAGAGTACGACAGATAAATATGGTAATACAGTAGTTAACTATACATATAGTTTGACAAATATAACTGCTGCGCATAACTTGGTAATTAGTTGTTCAAGTGGTAGTGGTGCGAATATTTATTTGAAATTAAATGGAACATGGACACAATGTTCTAAAGTTTATTTAAAAGTTAATGGTTCTTGGGTTGAACAAAATCAATCTACTTGGGGTGATTTGTTTGATACAAGAGCAAACTATAGAAAAATGAATTAAGGAGGTGACATATGGCTTATAGTAAAATAATTTTAAATGGAGAGACGTTAATGGATGTCACCTCCGATACTGTAGCAGCAGGGTCACTTTTATCAGGTGAAACAGCGACTAAAAATGATGGAACTAAAGTAACGGGAAATATAGCGACAAAGAGCGCGGCAGATTTAACTGCAAGTGGTTCTACAGTTACTGCGGCGGCAGGCTATTATTCAAGTTCAGTAAGTAAAAACGTTGAAGCAGGAACAGCTACTACGCCCGCTAAAACAATTACAACTAATCCGACAATGACACTTACTGATGCTGTTGGTGTGGTTGCGGCGACATATCACGGGTCTAGTTCAATTACACCGACGGTAAGTGCTGGTTATATAGCAGCAGGAACTGCGGGGACGGTATTTACAACAGGTACGTCTACGTATCAATTAACGTCTCAGGAGTCTCAGGTCTTTTATCCGTCTACAGCTGATCAGACGATTGCTTCATATAGATGGTTAACAGGGGCACAAACATTTAAATCAGTTACTACGTCTAATCTTACAGCTGCTAATATTGCAAGTGGAGTAACTGTTAAAGTTGGAGATGCTTATAAGGCGAATAGAATCATGCAGATAACAGGTACGTACGCCCCAGAAACTTCGAGTCTAACTGTAACACCGACAGAAACTCAACAAACATTTAATGCTACCGGTGTTTATGGATACAAACCAGTAACGGTTCGTCCAATCCCATCAACTTATATTCAACCTACTGGTACAAGTACAATTACAAGTAATGGAACGTATAACGTGGCGGCTTATGCTAGTGCAAATGTAAATGTAGAAGGGGGTGGAAGCGGCGGAGATGGCGGTTTTACAGCAGACCAAATAGCTTTGCGAACTATATCTGGGAGTATTAGCGGAAATGCTAGTTTTATTGGCAATTATGCGTTTAATAATTGTAGCGCCCTTACTACTGTAAGTTTCCCTTCATGTACGTCAATTGGCTATGGTGCATTTCAGACTTGCCAGTCCCTTACTACCGTAAGTTTCCCTGTATGTACGTTAATTGGCAGTTATGCGTTTAATA
>Ga0247611_10000185_pt1 | contig 128901 bp, 113 predicted proteins | sample 177DNAGHGhighgp2_FD_192422 | JGI IMG/M metagenome (GOLD analysis project Ga0247611, IMG submission 192422) | Sheep rumen microbial communities from Palmerston North, Manawatu-Wanganui, New Zealand - 1770 DNA GHGhigh gp2 | ecosystem: Host-associated > Mammals > Digestive system > Stomach >...
TTAGAAAAGGTAGTTCAATATAATTAACAAAATATGATAATAATTTTCATAAATGCATATCTCTCAAAATAAGTTTACCTCCAGGTCTCAAAACTTTGGATACACAATCAAAAAATTTCTGAGGATTTGGGTAGTGATGAAAACTTTGAGAACATATTACAATATCAAATGAATTTTCCTTAAATGGTAAGTCTTCAGCATCTCAAACTATAAATTCAACATTCTTTAATTTCTTTTTTTTGGCTACTTCAATCATCTTTGGAGTCAAATCTAATCCTACATAATGTTTATCAGGGAATTCTTGAGTAAGTAGAGATAAGATTGGACCAGTTCAGCATCACACATCTAATAAATCATTAAAATCTTCTTTTTTGATTTCTGCCAAAATATCAGGATAGTCAGCTCTACATATTTTGTAAACTCCTGCATTTTTTCATTCATATTTCTCAGCTGCTTTAGTAAATTCTTTTTTAGATAAATCTTTAAATTTTTTGGTAGAATATCTCATATTTGGGGTATTAATTATATAATCAATAAATTTAAAACTATAAACTTTCTAACCATTCTTGAACTTCTTCTTTGGTTGCACCTTGGGCAAATCTCTTGCTTCAGATGATATTTAATCCATATCCTCTTAATTCACTTTCACTTGATTCAATTCCAGATGATCACGAAGTACAGAATAAGACAATTTCTTTACCAGAGAAGTCATATTTTTCAATCAGAGTTAAAATGATTTTTGGATTAGTTCATCGCCAAATAGGGTATCCGATATAAATTCTATCATATCCATCCAAAGAAAATTCTGTAGCTATTTCAGGTCTTGCTTCTGGATCATTTTGCTCATTACTTGCTCTAGTACCATTTTTATTATAATCTAAATCTTCTGCTGTATAAGGAATTTCAGGGGCAATCTCGGTTAATTCAGAATCAATTATTTCAGAAATATATGTAGCGATTTGTTTAGTGTGTCCAGTTGGAGAGAAAACGATTACCAAAGATTTTTCTCATTCCAATGTTGATGTAAGGAATAATTCTTCTAATGTATCAATACTAGTCGCATTGTAATAATGAGTTCCAGCAGCTCAATCTATTTGTTCAACTTCTCATTTGAAAGAAACCTGATCTCAATAAATCATTTTGTGTGGATCGATATAATTTTGCCACATTTCTTGGTCTATGAAGATAATATCAGTATGGTCTTCGTATTCTCATCTTAAAACTAATTGTCATGCTTCAAGCTGTTCATCAAATCAATTCTCAGGTCACATAATTTCAAATCAATTCTCAGGTTGTATAACTGGATAAGCTGGAGCTTCTTGAACATCTTGAATATCTTGGTTTTCTTGAATTTCTTGATTTGCCGTCTCCATGTCTAAGTCAGAATTATTATTTTTCTGATGAGAAGTAAATCGGAGAGCTGATATGATTCCAGCGACAAATAGCAATGCAATAATACATCGTAAAATTTTTTTTCAGGTTTTCATGTTCTATAAACAAAAAAAATAAAAATTATTTCAATGAGAATGTCAGTGTCACATCTCAATTTCACAAAATTTTTTCCAAATCTTCTTTTGAATTTATTTGGACTTTTCAGAGTTTAGTATATGACCACGAATTGCTATTGTAAAATAGTGAAATCTGATTTCATTGATACAAAACTAAATCTCCTGGTTCAGTTGTGATTTGTTTATCTGTTCTAGGTAAATCAAATCCTAAATTTCCTACTTTTTCAAATCATCAATATTCATGAGCATTTACTACTACATCTCATTCGTGCAGTTTCTCAATCAAAGCTTTCGTTGCAATATTATCTTCCAATACAACATCAAAAGTTTTGTCTCAGATTTTTAAATTTATAACATAGTCTGTATTCATACTATCTTCTTCAACAACTAAAATATCATTTTCTTCATCATTTCATGATATAACTTCTGGAGAATTTTCTTTTTTTCATTGAGGTTGTTCTCAACTACTTTTAATAGCATCTAAGAATTCATCAAAATGAATTTCTCAATAAGTTGCTGTCCAGCTTCAATCTTCTGTATTAACAGAACATTCAAAGTCTATTTTTCAATTTTTCCCAGAATTACTAAAATTTAATGTTCATTTTCATGTTAGTTTTTCATCTGAATCTTCCCATGTATTCCATTCTATATTTATAAACACATTATCTGGATGCATTTCCTCTACTTCATGTTTTGCTGCAGTTTCACATATATTTTCTGGTTGTTCATTATACCGTTTTCTAACTCTTTCTTCCTCTGATTTACTAGGTTCTTCTAGCTTTAATACAGCTAAAGCTGGCAATCAAGGTGTATAATCACCATTAATTGTTATTTTCAAAATGTTATATTTATCTTCTGAATTTCATTCTAAAAGAGAATAATATTCATCAAAATTTTCTATATCATATGGTAAATAATAAAAAGCTGCTCATCAAAATCATACAGGTATTCATTGTCATTTAGTATCAAACCATCATAAATCTCACTCTTCTAAAATCTGAATATTTTCAACTATTTTAGGACAATTTGAAGTTATAGCATATTTTTCATTTTCAGAATTTTCTGTGCCATTATTGTCGCGGATTAGTGTCAATATCATAAAACCCAATAAGTAAAAAGTGATTCACAATGATATTATTCAAAGGAATATTGTTCGAATTTTTTTCATGATAAAATTTTTATGTACTAAAATATATATTCGGAAACCAAGATATTTCAAAATCTATTCTATCAAACAATATATTCATTAGAAGAAATAATATTTCAATCTTCATCGTATGTAGTCCATAATCATCGTTTTTCACCGTTTATATATACTCATTGTTCTTTAATGGCTCAATTATCATACAAATCAAAATGTTTTTCAAAATTACCGTTATTAATTACAGAAATATCAGTTATTGGTTCAAAGTGCATTCACATAATATTAGCTATTATATCATTTTTTAGTTCTTTTGATTCAAAAGCTTCTCTATCTATTTTAATTATACAAACTCTCGTTCAATCAATTATATCAATTGAAAAATTATCATAATATCTTCCAATTGAGATAGGTAGGCTATTCCTCTCTTCAGTTGTTAAATCACGAGTTGAATACAAAGCAAGAACTGGAATATATCAATCTATTAAAGATGGTTCAGTTTCTTCAACTATTGGTTCTTCAATTACTGGTTCATCAATATCAACTGCACATGAATCTTCTCAATCTACTGTAACACAATCATCAATAATTTCAGGATTTTGTACTGTTTTATTACATCCTGTAAGAAGCAAACTACCAATCAACAAAGTAGTCAAAAGTCAGAAATTTTTCATAATCTATTTTATACTATTAAAATTTATTCATCAATATTTACCAATTCATATTCAGTACTTCCAAGTCCGAGGCTTTCTGCATATTCTGTGATATGTCTTCATTTCCTTGAATCAATTCTTTCTTGGATATCTTTAGTTCAATTTTCATGTGTGGCCCATATAGCATCTAAAAATGCTTGATCATTTGCTACAGGATCTAGACTTGCGAAAATTCCAATATCAGCGATTACTGGATCTCATTGATGAGCATCACAGTCACAGTCCAAACTGATTGCATTTGCTACAGTGATATACAATATTGGTTTATTTTGTTCTTTGAAATAATCAGCTACAGCTGTTGCAGCTTCAGCCATTGATTCAATGAAATCTTGCTGTTCGTATTTCATAGTCCAACATTTATCAGGATCTGCAGTCTGTCCACAGCTATGGATGTAAGCTTTTCCATTGCGAGAAGCCACTCAAATTGATTGATTTTTCAAATTAGCTCAAAATCCTCACATTGCATGTCATTTTCAGTGAGCGAGATTTAGCAAACAATCATAATTTTTCAAGTGCTCTCATACAATATCATATTTTAAATGTTTTCCATTTTTTACTGGGATTTGAAATTCTCATTCTGCATCCATAATATCAACCTCTGCAAAAGATGTGAATCCATGCTCTTGAGCAACTTTCATGTGTTCTTGAGCGTCTGTTCTGGCTCATGGATAAGCAGTATTACATTCAATTATTGTTCCATTTAATTTTTGAACCAATGGTCAAATTAAATCAGCTTTTAAGTATCATTTTGATCATCTCTCTCATGTAGAAACTTTGACTCAAACTTTTCAAGTCAATTCAACTCATAATTTTTCATAGATTTTGATTAGAGATTCTGGAGTAATCTCTTTTGTGAAATAAACTTTTGATGACATAGTATTTTGTTAATTGTAAATATTTGTATTTTATATCGTATTTTTTTTGTAAATCAAGAATAAAGATATGTCAAAAAAAAAGTTGATTTTGATGAAAAAATATTTAATTTCTGGATGTTCAAGTAAATATTTCTTAAAAAGTCTTGAATGTTTCAACACAATTTGTATATTTGTGTTGATAGTGTATTTATAACTTAGAATCCGAAATGACACAAAAAGAGAAGTTGAAACAAGAGTTTTTATTACGTCCTAGAAATTTATCTTATCAAAAAATTAAATCCTTATTATTGTCTGAATGATATGATGTCTTGGAGTGAAGATGATCTCACGCAAAAATTCAGCATTTAAATTCATGAAAAGTCTTTATAGTTCCAATTCATGATTGAGATTGTAAAGGTGTATATAAAGAAAAATTGAAGGAATTTTATTTGGGTAATTTAGAGTAATTATGAAAAAAGAACAGATATTTTATATACAAGTATGAACTAAAAAATATCCATTGATTATAACTGAAACTGGAAATTTTGATAAAGTAGATTGAGAATTAATCCATATTGTTTGCGATGTTATTCATTTAGACCAAGATTATCTAAAAACCGATTTACCAGTTCTTCTAATGGATATTTCTTGAATGATAGAAGAGGAGTTGTCTCAAAAAAGTAAAGAAAATATTCATATTAGACTTAAACCATCGGAAAAATTGCTTATTGAAAAAAATGCTCAAATGGCAGGATATGATTCTCTAAGTGATTTTGTAAAAGCAAGGTGTTTAGCATAGAAATTGGCTTGTAATCTTGTAATAATTCTGTCTACAACCTCACCCTAAATCCCTCTTACTACGATGTAGCACAAGCCTGGCAGAGAGGGACTTTTTTGATAGAAGGTCACCCCTTCTCTTTTCCTCCCTTGATAAGGGGAGGTGGCGAAGCTAGAGGGGTTGAGAAGGGGCGGGGGATGAGGTTGCTAAGCTTCATTATTTTTATCTTTACCCATAAAAGAATGGCAGGGAGATGAGATTAAAATCTTTTGTTTTTTCTCCTTGCAAACATTTAATTTTTGGATAACATGACAGTATTAAATTATTTTAATTCTTAATTTTTTAGTATGAAAAAAAGTTTGTCAGTAGCTTTGGAATGTCTTGTATGACTTGCGATATGATGTCTTTTGATGTATATATGATACAGAAATTGATTAGAAAAAAACACTATGAATAACTCACAATCTCCTTTGCCAGCTCAAGAATTGTCAGAGTGATTGAGGGGAGTTTACGGAATTGATAAAAATATCAATGAAAAGACAATAGACAATTATTTACACAGAACGGATGTGGTTTATCGCGATGTGAGGATGTTGGAGGATTCAGCAAGTTGGGAAAATAAGTGATGAACAAGAAATTTGGAATGATTTGTGGAGTGATTCGAAGTCGTTCCTTATGCCTTTTTGACTCAATTTCCTCAAGAGTATATAGACCAGAAAGCGAGTGAAAATGTTTTTGGTTTGTACACTTGAAAGACTTTGTTTAGCTTGGATGAAAACGGAAATTATATCCCAAATTATGTAGAATCTATGGAGATTTTGGAGTACTTATTTCCAAAAGATAAATATATTTTCTTGATGTGTGGAGCTGGATGATATGCTAACTTTACCAAAAAAATGCTAATTGCTTTGTGACGAGATGAAAGTAAAATATATAATGTCTGATGATATCGAAATTATGAGTGAAATCGTGGAATTTCTACTATAAACAATAATGGAGATTCTGTGACTTATGATTTTTGGAAAGTGCCTTATTACAATATAGATTTTGATTCTTTAACTGAAAAATAAATGACAATGAAAAAGATTTTTGCAATGATTTTTTTGGCATGTGCTGTGCTTATTTCTGGTTGTACGAAAAAATTTTATCTTGATCAAAAATTTTATCAAACTAATGGTGAATTTGTAAATATTACAAGTGAAGAGTTTGCTAATCTTGATTCTCAAAATTATGCTTTGTTTGTTTACAATAATTATTGTGCATTTTCTATTCCATGTGATGAAATATTTAACCAGTATATGACAGAAAACCACATAAACTTTTTGTCGATGTCTTATGAAGAATTTAAGAAAACAAATTTACACAAGACAGTTGATTTTGCACCATCTGTAATCTTAGTAAAAAATTGAAAAATTGTAGCATATTTGGATTCAGAAAAAGATGCTCATTTAGACTTGTATCAGGATGTAGAAAAGTTCGGAGAATGGTTTGAAAAGTACGTAAATTTAGTAGAATTTGATGAAGAAGATGTAGTTGTCGAGCCAGATTCAAAAGATGAGTCAGAAAATCAGTATTATATGAACAAAGAATATAGTGATGTAGATACTCCAGAACATCGTATCACAACTTGTGAAGAAACGGCAGGTTTCTTTTTGAATTTCAATGAATGAACATTTACATGGGAAGATGAAAGCGAGGCTTGAGCGAGTTATGCCAGAAACGGTCATGTGGATTATCTCAAACGATGAGAAACAGCACAAAGAGACATCTTTTGTTTTATAGATATGGTAGACAATAGTGTAATGATAGAATTTTTAGACTAAATTTTATTTTTTTAATTATTTTGACCATGGACGAGGTACTAGATTTTTTGAAAAAATGTTGAGTTTATTATCTTGCAACAGTTGAATGAGATCAGCCAAGAGTTAGACCATTTGGGACAATAAATGTTTTTGAAAATAAACTTTATATCCAGACTTGAAAATCAAAAGATGTTTCAAAGCAAATTCAAGCCAATCCAAAAGTAGAAATTAGTGGGACATGGGAATGAAGATGGATTAGAGTTTCATGAGAATTAGTCAGAGATGATCGTATCGAAGCGAAAAAAGCTATGTTGGATAATTATCCAGAATTGAGAGGAATGTATGATGAAAATGATGATAATACAGAGGTTTTGTATTTCAAAAATGCAGTCGCTACTATTTACTCTTTCACAGAGGCTCCTAAGGTTATTGAATTATAAGAATATATAAAATATGATTTTATTGCCAAATAATAAATTGATTTTAAATTGACACAGAATATTTGATAAAAATCAGCTTTTTGTATTTTTTTCGAAAAAGTTTAAATTGGAAATTAATTCAGAGTCAAAAATTGAGGAGATTTTAAAAATGTATGAGAATCTGAATATAGCAATTTGGCATTCTGATGCTTTTTTAAGTGATGAAACCAATGAAATTAAGCTCGAAATAATAGAATTACTAAAAAAACATTGAACGGTAAAACAAACTTGAAAAATAAAAAAAATATAAATTTAATTTATATTTTCAGAAATCTTATTATTGTATGTAACTAAGTGATTTGTTATTAAAATACCAAATCTGTCACTAACATAATCAGAACATTTTTTACCCTCTATTCTTCTTTTGGGTCAATATCGCAAATTTGGATTAATTTTGTACTTTTCGTAACAATAATCCAACTGTTTATACGGATTTGCGAAATCTGGCGAATTAATAAATTTCTTGTTATACTTATAGTTTAATTGACACAATCCACGGTCATTTGTCTTTGATATCCTGTTAGGATCCCATCTACCATTTTCACATTCTATAAGTTTAACAAATTCAATTCATCATAGATGATATGCATAATTTACATAATCCTGCATTTTAGCGCCATATGAATATCAATTATGCACTAAAATTTCTTTCAACATCTGCTGCTCTATGTCTTCCTGTACTATATCCTGAACATCTCCAGAAAGATCTTGTTGTACCTTTTCTTCAATTACTTGTTGGACATCTCCTGACATTACCATAGGGGTATCCACGTTAGGTACTACCGCAATAGCGGCAATAAGTCAAAACATCTTTATATTACAATAATTAAAAATAGATAGTCTATTTTTTTGGTTTATGCTATATATTTTACATATTTTTAATTAGAAGGCAAGAGAAAATTGTGTTTATTAAAAAAATCGAAATAATAAATACTTCGATTTTTAGCTTTTGTCTGGAATTTTCTTTATAAAATGGTGTTGGTTTATTGACTTAAATGTTGAAATTATTTTATTTGTTGGAATTCTATCCATTTCTCATTTAATAGCTTTCTAGTTTCAGGTCATAAATATCATTTTGCAGGATTGTTTACGTCGTCTATATCAATTAATCACATAGCAACTTGGAAATCATAAACGGCATTTATTGTAGCTTTGTTATATACTGAATTACTTTTTCAATTATAGAAACCTAAGTATCTAAGTAAATCTTGTAAATCTCCTATTTTTTTGTAAATTTGACCTTTTCTATATGGTTCAGTGAAATATTTATTAATAGGTTGACTATTTCCCTCATTGTATTCTGTTTCAGTTATATTAGAGTTTTCAACCATATTTATTCAGAAACTTCTCATAAGCATAAGCATTACATATCATCTTAGTTCTTCCATATCTGGATCTGTTATACTTATTATTCATAGTTTATTTAGTAGTTCCATATGATTTTTGTAAAATTTTGTAGTTCATACATATTCTCCATCTGATGTTCAGTATCTCATTCTAGATAAAGCTGTCACAAATTCTGCCCTGGTTACTAAATCAAATGGTCTAAATTTATTATCTGGCATATTTATTCACATTATTCACAATTGATATGCAAGTGTAACTCAATAATCATACTCAGTATTTAACTCTTCTGTTATATCACTAAAGCTTGGAATAACTTTATTTGTTGGTTTCTTTCATAGTACATTGATTGCATATTTACTCAACATCTTTGCCATCGCTATTCTTGTAAGATTTCATTCCATATCTGCTTTTTCTATTGAATCCATTGTTGTGATTTTATTTTCGTATGCAAATTCATACGCTGTTTGTAATTCATTATTTCATTCATAATTTTGTGAAGTCTGTTCGTCATTCTGAGGAACTTGTGACGAAGAATCTTGAGGTTTTGTTCCACAAGTTCAATCATGGTAGTTGTTTGAATAGTCTCCATTTGGACAATTATCTTTGCTGGTTGTAGAACCACCTCATCAGTTATTTGTTGCTTTGTATATTCGAGTTACTTTTGCTGTTTGTGTTCATGTATTTCATATTGTATCGTGGAATATGAAGGTGTGTTTTCAATTTGTTGTAAATGTATGGCTTAATTCAGTTCAAGTAATATCTTCGCTACAATTGGTCAAATTTGCGATTACATTTGATGTTGCATTTTTTGTAGTATTGTATTTAATATCACATGTTGGAGCTGTTGTATCTTCTTCTGCTATTGTGTGCATGTAATTTCATCATTTAATTACAAATTGTCATATCATAGGTTCGCTATTTGTACTTTTTGTTAGTTGATCTTCTAGTGATTTATAGGTGTTTATTTCTCCAGAGATTCATGGTGTATTTAAGTATATTCGTTTATTTATATTTTCACTTGTTGTAGTTCATACTATGTTTATTCAATTTGTTAAAAATTTTCATTCTACTTTTTTTGTATTAGAACCGATATAATTATCGTTTGCTGTTCATATTGTGATTATTTCATCTCAATCCCAAACGTAAAGTTCTGATTGAGTAGGAATTTTAGTTCAGAATGAATAAGATATTGCTTTATTGTTAAATTTTTCATTAACTCATCGATTTCATGATAGGCTTTTAGACCAATCAAGTATGTATTTAGATTCGTTTTTAGGATTTGTTATTAAGTCTCGAGAAAGTTCTCATCAGGTTAGTTGTCATTCTGGGAGAATTCAAGTTGAATTTCATTTTTCCAATACTGTAAATTCATTATTTCATCCATTTGCAAAAGAATTTAGTATTCAGTAATATTTGTTATTATTTCCTGATATAGAGGTTCAAAATAATCCATTATTGTAAATGGATACGTTTATAAAAATATTATTTTTTCCAGGCCTATCATCGCGGTTTCATATTCATTTGGCGTTGTTATAAAAAATTGAATTATTAATTATATTATTATGACTATTGTCTATTAAGAATCATGCATAGTGAGATTGTTTTCAATTATTAAAGGATTGTAAATTGTTGAATGAATTATAATTACTGTTATTGTATATTCATATACCATTTTCATTATTGTTGTATGAAATTACATTATTTATTATATTGGAATTACAATTGGTGTATAATCCTAATCAATAATAATAATTGTCATATGATTCAATATTGTTTATTTTATTATTGGAAGAATTTTGTTGCAATAATATTCAGTAGGCGTTTCAAAAAGAACTGATATTTTCTATTTTATTATAATTACACTCAGTATATAGTCTTAATCAATATGAACTATTATTGTATAACTCTATGTTATTTAATTTATTATTAGAAGAATTATTATAAAAAAATACTCAATACTTATTTCAAAAAGAATTAATATTTTCTATCTCATTATAGTTACAATTACTGTATAATCATAATCAATAATAATTATTATTATATCATTTGATGTTATTTAATTTATTATTGGAGCAATTGTCATATAATAGTACTCAATAACAATTTCAAAAGGAATTAATGTTTTCTATTTTATTGTGTTTACAATTATCATAAAAACTTAATCAATCAAAATCACAAATGGAGTTGCATCGAGAATTTAAATTTCATCAATCACTATATATATCAATATTATTGATATAATTATAACTAGAACGTTCAAAAAGAATTCAAGCATGTGATCATGATAAATGAAGATTATTTAGAGTTTTATTGTTTCAAGATCAATAGACTCAATAAAAATAAATATTATTTCATATGATGTTTAAATTATCAACTATTCAAAATTCGCTTCAAATATGGAAAGTACTATCATGGTAAGCGACAGTAGTATTTATATTAATATTTCAACTTCAAACAATTGCAGAACATTTTGAAAAATTAATTTGATTTGTGATGGTAATATCGGAAGATAGTACATATATAGTATTCCCACTTAATGTGTCTGGTAAAGTTGTGACGTATTCTACTTGCATATTTTCACAGGAGGTTGAGTCATATCCAGTTCGATTGGATGTATATATTGAATCTGTTCAATATAATGCAGATATAATTTCTCAAGTAGAAGGATCAGTGTTCCAAAATGAATTATCTAAAAATTTATCATTATCCCAAGCATAGGTATTGCTTATTAGACAAAATAAAATAGCTAACGCATAAAAAAACAATTTATTTCGTGTCGTTTTTCTAGTTCCCATGATGTGCTGATTTATTATTTAAATATTTTATTTATTTAGATAATTTTTATTTAATTTCTACACTTATTTACAAATAATATATGATTATATAGACTGAAATTTATAAAGTATTAAATATGTTATTGATTTTTTTAAAAAAATATGTATAATGTAGTGTGTATAGCAAAACATTACATATATGAAAAAGCTATTGTTGGCCATATTAGTTATGGCTATCTCTATGTCGGTAAACGCTCAAATGCTTATTCCCAATTCGGCAGAAGAGCGAGACCATTCTATCTTTAACCACAGTTCTGGAGCAACTCTGTTTGAAAAAGAAGATGCTGTAGGATTGGTGGATGAAGTTAAGAGGGGTCCAGGGGACCCGGGTGGCGAGCCAGGTGGTGGAGGTGATACTCCTATTGGAGGGGCTGTCTTGCCACTTGCCGTGTGTGCAGGCGTTTACCTGTTTGTCCGGCGTAAGCCGTGTAGATCACTATCTCTATGAGATTTCTGAACTGAAAAACTTTATGTTATTTTGTTCAACTCGGGAACTGTTGTCATAAATTATGTCAATGGTTTCCATTTTTGTTTATAGTGAAAAAATTTTTTCGTTTTCAATATAATATCTTTTACATACTCAATTATTTGAATATGGAGCATGAATAATCATAGTTTGTTCATCATACTCTAAATACGATCTTCCATTTATGGTTCAAAGTCTTGTAAATCATTCATCTCATCAAAGTTTGTAGACATTGGCTTCAAGCCAATTTTTTTTGTCTCAGATGGATACAATAATTTCTAAATCATCTCATCAATCTAAATCTTCAATGTACATTTCGACAAATAATCAATCTAATATTTCATTGTAATCATCCACTATTTCATGTGTGAAATCGTAAATAAAGTTATATCACACATCTCCATTTATTCACAAAATTTTTGTTCAGTTTGGGCTATCAGGTCAGATAGCGAAATATTCTTCAGTTCAATCTCAATTCAAATCAATACTTTTTTCTCTTGTTTCGAAGTCTCTTTTCAATGTTATATAATCGGAATAAACTCAATCATATATCCCATAAACCATTTGACTTGGAAAATCTGGAGCAATATAATTTGGATCTAATTTACATCATGTGTATATATATTCATTTACAGTGTATCCATAGAAACTTCAAGGATTTTTGCTGATATGATAAGTTAGATTACATTCATTTATTTCATAATTTTCTCATTCTTCCAAGGCATCGTCTAGGTATCTGGCTTTTACTTCAATATTTTTTTCAGATGTCTGGTTGATACTATCTATTTCAAACATTGTCATTCTTCATTTAACTCAAATCAAATCTGATCAATAGTATAGGTATGTGAAAAGCAAGTATTTATCTCAATCTAAAATCATTCATTCTTGTCTGATTTTGTTTCAATCTTTCAAAGTACTTCAGACAATATCATTCATAATTTTATCTATGTCTGATTTCTTGTATGCAACTTTCACTGTTTCATCGATTGGAAAAACACAATCGTGGACATCTCAGTCACAAGGAATAAGTGAATCTTCTAGAACAGGGTAGTATTGATCTTCTGGAGCTTCTTCTGGATTCTCGTATTTATCCATGTAATTATTATTCAAAATATTGAAAATGAATGTTCATTTTTGTTCATCAGTATTTAGTGGTTTATTCCAAGTATCTGCTTGGTCATGTTCTAAATCAATCATTCACTCTAAAAGGTATGATAATTTTGAATATTCGAGTCATGAGATTTCAAGTTCTTGTGGGTAGGTTTGTGTTGGCTTTGCCGGTGTACAAGCAGTTAGAGTAATTAATAATGAACAAGTAAGAATTAATAATGAAAGAAAATTTTTCATGAAAAATAGTTATTTGATAAACAATTCCATCATAGAAAAATTTATGTATTTTTCAATTAGTTTAATTTTTTTGATCTTTTGGATTTTCTACAAACATATTATCAAAATCAAATCAATATATTCATATTGAAAAGAATTCTTTTATATATTTAAGTGGTACATCAATTTTTTTTCAAGTATATCGTGGGTTAATTATTGTAACAAATGTCTCACCATTTTTTTTGTGCATTCATTCGATAGAATATGCATGACCAGGAACAAATCGTTCTTTTGTTCATTTAATTTTAAATGTTGTTCATAAATTTTTGGCTATTCATATAGAGACCTCTTCATCAGGTCAGGCTTGGTAAGTAACATTAAGTGGATATCATCTTTCGATGAGTGTCTTTTCGTTTGATTTTCCATCTATATCATGATTTATTACTTGTTTATTACCATAATTTGGAATATTGTTTTTTATGTAATTATTTATTTTTCCATCTGTAACTGATGCTGTTAACTTTATGATTCAGGTTTTGGTTAGTTTTATGATCCATTCTAGCTCTTCATCATTATAATCTGTTATTCAAATACTTTTTATTGTGTCTTTTCACAAAAATGAATCTCTCATCATTTTGATATTGATTCAATAAGTAATATCTTTTAAATCTTCAGGACTCATTGCTTTTAAATCTTCGTAATGTCACGAACCATCTCGAAATTTTCCCCAACCACTTGCTAATATAGGATATTTTTCTTTATTTCATACCATTTTTACTAGTATTGTCTCTATTATATTGAATCATAATGATGTGTCCGAAATTAATTCTTTATTTCAGATTTTTGAAGTTTTTAGGTAGTTAATATCTTCATCGGAAATTTCTTCGTAAAGTCATTCATTATTACAAAATGGGATTAGACATTTCCGTCAATCATTTGTTTCGTTCCTTTGTAGTGAACATCTTACCAATGTTTCAAAGAATGGTGTTTCTTTTAATTGCTTTAAAAATGTATCAAATACACAAATTCATAATTTTCATTGATTAATATCTGATTTGTTGTATTTTCCTGATATTAAATTTTTGTTATCATCGATCTGTTTATTATTTAAATTTTCATTTCAAAATAGTTTAGCAAATTGGTTTGCGTCTATGACTTGATGATTTTCTAAAAAAGCATTTCTCCTTTTTAAAAATTCACGATATTTTCCGTAATTACATAAATTTTTCAAAAGTAACATATTATCTAAAGATTGAGGTAGAATACTGTTTTTAACGATTAAACTTTTTATATTTTCACGTATTTCAGATATTTTTCATCAATTATCTTCTATAGACATTTTATCAACATCTTCCGGTGTTGTGTATGTCGGTGGTGTGAATTTCATTTTTTATTTATTAAAAATAAATTTAGTTATGATAATTATAACTAAAAATTTAGAAAAATGCAAAAATTTAGGCACGAATTTCTCCAAAAACTTTCCCTAAATTTTCATGGAATAGAATATCTGCAAATCTGTCTTGAGGAGTTGTGTCTCTATTTATGATAACAAGATTTCATCATCAGTAGTATTGTATCAAAGTATTGGCAGGGTAGACAGCGAGAGAGGTTCCTCAAATAATTAAGAGGTCTCAAAGTCTTAATACTTCCATAGATTTTTCTCGTGCTTGTGCTGGTAGTTGTTCTTCGTATAAAGTCACATCAGGTCTAAGCATTCATCAGCAATCACAAAAAGGAATATCTCATTTGAAAGTGAATAAGGTGTCTGGATTGTACTGTTTTCAGCATTTGTCACAGTAAACTCTTTGAGTGGTTCAATGTACTTCCAATACTTTTTTACTTCATGCTTTTTGATGTAGTCAATCTATATTTTGAGTTATCACAGCTGAAAGTTTTCAGGCCTTTTCAAGTTGTGCTAAGCTTTTGTGAGTGATATTTGGCTGAACATTTCTACAGTCCATCTTTTGTCTGTAATATTCAAAAAATACTTTTGGTTCATTGTACAGACATGAGTGGCTGAGTAAATATTCAGGTTGATATTTTTCAAATTGGACATCATGCTGATTATACAGTCAGTCTTTACTCCTGAAATCTGGTACTCAGCTTTCTGTAGAAACTCCAGCTCATCAGAAAAAGACGATATGATTAGATTGATCTATCAAATCTTGGAATTGTTTTATTCTATTTTGAAAATCTGAATTATTCATTTTCTAATGATTGTTTTAGAATTTTAATTGCTATTTCAATTTGAATTCTATCTTTTGCCTTTTCTTCTTCGGACAAATCTTTATATGCAACTCTTTGATTTTCAAAAGATCAGGCTATTCAATTTCTTTCTAATCGTTTTTCGTGGACAATTTTCGACAATTCTTCAATTGTTTCTGCTGTGATTTTTTCTAAATCTTTTTCATACACCAAATCTACTGCAACTTTTGCTGCTTGGATATTTTCGTATTGCCAATTCTTTGGTAAGTCTTCAAATGCTGTATTTGCTATATCTACTGTATCTGTTCAATGTTTTTCGGTTCGCTTTTCATCTTCAGATTTTTCAATCATAGGTTTGTATGTTCAGTCATCTTGAAGTCTGTTTTTTCTCCATTCTTCATGAAAAGTTGATGCAACTTTTTGTATTATTTCAGATTTTTGTTCCATGAGGGTTATGTTATTTAAAATTAGTATAATTTTATATTATACAAAAATATTAGAATTTCAACATTGTCTCCTTTTTTAAAGTGAGAGGCCTGAAGGGCAGAGGGATTTTTTAATTTGCCTCCGGCGGGTTACTTTTGTCCAGAGCTACAAAAGTAACCCAAAAGGCTCTTCAAAAAATTTTTCAGTCATACTTTCTGTTAGTTGATTTGCTTAAGAATACGGAGAATCGTTCCATCCGATTCTACTGGACAGCTTTTGCATATTAATGGACAGTAATTTCAATAAATCTGACAAATGAAAAATTTTTGGCTCTTTCGAGCCGTTTTTGTTATTTGCAATAAAGACTCTCTCTGTTAGGAGAGGGGGTGAGGTTATTAACTCAAAAAACATGTTCTTTCGTGTGCATTATTATTCCAATTGTTTGAAAATTAGCATAAATGATTATAATTTTATTTCACAGTAATGTTTATAATATGGCGGATAAATTAATCGCTTAACTATTGACATTATATAAAATATAATTATAATTATGGATGTGCTAATGAATTACATTAATAATAACTAAATCCATAAAAAAATGGAAGTAATTGAACAACAAGTGCCTATCGTTGAAAAACGTATACGTTACAAGGCAAAAGATGGTACCGTATTTGATACCCAAGAAGAATGCGAAATGCATGAAATGATTCTTGAAGGGAAGGCAAAAATTTGTCCGGATTGTAAGGGTAAGGGAGAACGGTATGAGTGTAATGAAGTGCTAGATCCTGGATGGCATCCAGGCAGAGGTGAGGCTAGGTATTTGAAAGAAGAAAAATGGGGGAAGTGCTCTACTTGCCATGGGAAAGGCTATTTGGTGAAGAAAGTTAAAGTTACATGGGATTAGCACTTAATCGCTCATGAAGCTGGCTTAATTAAGTCAGCTTCTTTTGTATTAAAAATTTTATTTACTCAAAAAGCACCCTTTTTCATGAGAATTGATTACTCAAATTGCTTGTAGATAGGAGTAGATAATTACACTTCAGACGAATTTCATTCATTTTTTTTGTAAATCTTTTGAAATATTATCAGACCGTTTATTGGTGGTTTTTCAAGTTTCTTGGATGAGCTGTCAGTTCGTGAAAGTTTTTAGATATTCGTAGAAATTTCAAAATTCGTTTACAATATTTTTGAAAGTTTTTGCATTGTTTATACTGGCTTTAATTTTAAGTCTGTTTCTGATGATTCAAGGATTTTTCATTAGTTCGCTAATCTTGTTTTCATCATAATTACAGACCTTTTCAATATCAAAATTATCATAGGCTTTTTTGAAATTTTCTCTCTTATTCAGTACACATTCTCGCGATAATCCAGCTTGAAAAGATTCCAAAATCAGCATCTCAAAAAGATATTGATCATCAAATCTTGGAATTCATCGTTCATGGTCGTGATAATCAATATAGAGTGGATTTTTTGTATTACATCGTGTACATCTTTTTATCATTTTAGTAAGTCATTTCTTCTATATCAAAGATTTGGAAATTTAAAATTTGTGTAAATTAATCATTATTCTTTTTACATTTAAAAACAATTAATGTTCATTTATTCTGATATCAAGCATTTGCATATGCTTTATTTGAATTAGGATAATTTTGATCAGTGTATAAAATTGGTATATATCATCCATCTAACAACTTTTTTGTTAGTTCATGTACTAATTTAGCAGCATATCATTTTCATCTTTCTTCATCTGGAGTATAGACAAGTCATACTTTACCTGTTCAGTTGTCATTAATCTTATAATGTGCCATACTAACAATTTTATTATTACTATTCCTAAGTACGTAAAAATTTTCATCATTAATTTCTTTTTCTGCTGATTGTAGGCATTCAGTTTTTATCTGTTCTTCTGTTTTTGAACTATAATGACTTACATGGTCATCTTGAAATTCATTGAACTTACGAATATAATCTGCGATTAAATCTTTTTCTTCCTTCTTTGCTCTATCCAACCATCAATCGTTAGGTTTCGTATCTTTTAATTCTTCACATTTCATAAATCATAATTCAAAATAACTGGCTTTATCAACCAAATCAAAATTATCATCTATTAATGCATAATATAATTCTTTTTTACAAGTAAAATCCATCTTATCGTTTATCGGATACATATTTAGATACATTTCTATCAATTCTTCAATTTCTTTTAATTTTGATTTATCGAAATTATCCTTTGTCCAAATCCAAGGATTTGTCTCAGCACTTTCATTTGTTATTATATAATTTTCTCAATCACTCATTATTTTGGCATTTTCGTTATTTATTTTTTTTTCAAAAATAAAGAACCAATATTTGTCATTTTGGTAATTTTCACATTTAAAAATTTTATCATCTTTGGTGATTGTATTATATGAAGGGTAATGGCTGTTTAGTGTCTCCATTTTATTTATCTATATACTAAAAATTTAGTAAGTCATTTCTTCTACATCAAAGATTTGCAAATCTGAAAAATGTATATTTGTATCTATACCATATCCATCAAAATAATATTCGTTATTTTCTCAAATTGCATTTGCAAGATCTGGATTGGCATTAAAGTTTTTTAGATTTGTTTTACTGACAACACTGATAGTATAAACTTCTCTAAATCAATTTATTCATGTCCTATTTTCCTCATTTTCTTCTCATTTTACCAATAATATTATTTCTGAGTGTGGGATACCATTTTCGTCTGTATCAATTTCACGGATCAATCCTCAATCAAATTCTGCTCATAGTTTGAAAGCAATTCAGCGATATGGATCGTAATATATTGTATTAGTTCAATTGATGTAATTTGTTTGCAATACATCTCATAAAATAAAAGCTCAATCAAATCAATCTCTTAATTCTGGGTATATACTGAGTAAATTTTCATCATTCATGAAATCATAAGCTTCTTCAGTTGGTTCTCAAACAATTTCTCAATTTCTAAATTCTTGTATATCAATAATATTTCATTCTTCATCATATGTCGTCCAAGTTCATTCTTTTTTTCAATCGATATAAGTTCACTTTTCTCTTATTGCTCAATTATCGTAATATGAAATGAAGTCTTCTTCATTTTTATCATTTTCTATTTTGAAGAAATCATAAACATCTCAATTTGATGTCCAAATATGAAGTTTGTTTGGGCGTAATACAAATTGTGCACCAGATAAATTAAATTCATTTTCAGCATCCATTAACATTTCTGATTTACAAGCTTTTAAGTTTTGAACCATATTTTCTACAATAAACATGTTTCCACTTAAAGAAAAATTAGTAGATGATAGTTCATTACAAAATTTAGCAGATATTCAGTTATCAGAAATTGCCATAGAAACATTTACATCATAATTTCTTACATCTTGAACATCATTAAATCATACAAGATTTCGTGTTCAATAAAGGTCTTCTTTTGTTAATTTTTCACATTCATTTTTTATTGTAGCCCACGATGTATAATCTTGTTCTATTTGTGCTCACATAATGAAACATTCATTTCTGTAGACTTTTCAATCTATTCAGCAAACTGGTGCATAACGATCACTACAATTATTTGGGTTATAAGTATCGGTTGGTATGTTTACTGGTTTTAATTTTAAATCAGCATTATCTTTTCCTGAAACCCTACAATAATAATCATAATTGATTCATTCATAACTTACTTTTCCACTATATAAATACCAGTTATGTTCACTATTTTTTCATTCATAAAAATTTGATACATTTTCGAGATATTCTCATAGTTGATTTCTAACTTCATCCATACAATAAGTAGAGTATTTTTTTATCTTGTTTTTATTTGTAACAAACACTGTTACACAAACGATTCCAGCAATTACGATTAGTGCCAAGATGCATAAAAAGATTTTTTTTCAAGTTTTCATTTTTTTGAAATATAAATTAAAATAAATTAGTCATCGGCTATTTCATCACCGTATGATGCAGAAAGACTTCAATCAACAAAATCAGCTACACATTCGACATCCATTTTCCAATTACTTCAATCTTTTGTATATTTTACTACTCAATTTCTGACGAATGAAGCTCAACCTTCGCTTTCATCTCACCATTCAGTAGTGATATTTTCTGCTCAATCAACAAAATCAGCCATCCATCATTGTACATTTTCTTCACATCCAGCTAATCTTTCTTCTTCTGTGTCGATGTCTTCGAGATTTGGGTGAAAATTACATTCAGAAGTCATCAATATATCATCTCTACAACCTATTCCACTTGGGAACATACATTCTCCGTATTTTTCATCTGGTGCTGTGACTTGAGAATAAGTTCATCAATTATCTAGACAAAATTGAGCTGATTCGTTTACTTTTTCTTCACAATTTGTGTCGCATTGTGGACAATTGCAGTCGTATTTATTATAATTACATCCACCTAATGTCAAAGTAGCTAATCAAGCAATAGCTAAAATTCATAAATTTTTCATTTGTTAAATTTTATTAAAAGTTAAAATTTGATGGTTATTTGATACTTAATTTTTGTGTTTTTACAAGCTTATTTAATTAGTTGATGTTGCTTGTTTTTTCATTATTATAAATAATGATTTATATTATTAAATTTCTAAGATGGACGGTTTGGATGATGATGGAAATTTTCTTATAGATGAGATCAAGAATAAGTTATTGGATAGGGAAGAAAATTTGTCTAAGTTTGCTACCAAAAGCAGAGATAGTATCAGATTGATGCCAGAAAAGGATGATGTAAGACCTGCATTTTTTCATGATGCTGATACAATTCTCCATAGTAGTAGTTATTCTAGATATTTGGACAAGACACAAGTTTTTTCTTTTAGTGATAATGATCATATATCTAAAAGGATGATACATGTCCAATTGGTGTCTAAGATTGGTAGGACAATTTGAAGATGTTTAAATTTAAATGAGGACCTTATAGAAGCCATAGCATTGGGTCATGATATTTGACATACTCCAATATGACATACAGGGGAAAGATTTTTAAATGAAATATCTTTGAGAGAATTAGGTATCCCATTTATGCACAATATGCAAAGTGTCAGAACTTATATGGAAATTAAAAAGAAAAATTTGTCAGTGCAAGTACTTGATGGTATGATGTGCCATAATGGAGAAAAACTAGAGGAGTGTTATTATCCCGTTGATAAAACAAAAGAATCTTTTTTGAAAGATTATGAAGAATCATGGAAGAGTAAAGAATATGAAAAGACATTGAAACCAATGACACTTGAAGGTTGTATTGTCAGAATTAGTGATGTTATTGCTTATATTGGTAGAGATTTAGAGGATGCGATTATTTTAAATATTATCAAAAGAGAAGATATTCCTAAAGAAATAACAGATGTATTGTGAAACACAAATAGAGAGATTATTAATACAGTTATCTTGGATATAGTAAAAAATAGTTATGAAAAGGGTAAAATTATTATCAGTAAAAATATTTACGATACATTAAATAAATTATTAGAGTTTAACTACAAAAATGTTTATAGTAAATCTAATACGGACGAAAAGCTTGAATATTATAGAGAAGGTATGAATAAGATATACTATAAATATCTTGATGATTTAAATAATCATAATACTGATAGTAAGATATATACCGTATTTTTGGATGAAGATAAGAAAGAATATATGGAAAAAACAGATAATAGAAGAATTGTAATTGATTTTATTGCTGGTATGACTGATGATTTTTTCTTAGATGAAATTAAAAAAATTGATGAAAATTTATAGGTTTATAATTATTTTATTAAATCATTTTTCAAACAGTATGGTACAACTTCATTTTTAAGTGTATTTGATAGCATTTCTTTTCAATCTGAAGAATCATACCATTTGAAAGATTCTATTTCTTCAGATGTGTTTAGTACTCCTGCTAATAATCATCTATATTGGAAGACGTAGAAATGAATTGGAGTCTTACCATCACTAGTCGCAATTTCATCAAATTCCATAACTAATTCTATTTTTGAACTATCAAATATTGCTTCATCACCTAATTCTTCATGACACTCTCTTATGGCTGCGTCGATGGGCTTTTCTCATTGTTCAACTCTTCCGCCTATCATTTGATAGGTTGGTCTTTTTCTTGGCTTATCTATCAATAACTTTTTGTCTTTAAAGAACATTGTACCAACTACTTCCATATTATTTTATTCACAAAAAATAAATAATTATCTTCTTATAAGATGGTATTACTTTATATTAAAAAATCAAGATTCACTGAAATAAAAAAACAGGATATTTCTATCCTGTTTTATCGTTATTCTTTACTCTTTTAGTAAACGAATTGATAATTTGTTATTTCGTTTCCATTTTCTACGTTTGCTGCTACGAAATCTAATGTTTCAGGATTGTTTATATACAATACTTCAACTTCTGTATCATCTTGTAAAGTAACTTTAGTCAAAGTATAAATCATTCCATCTTCAATTCCAGATGCGATAACTTCTCTACTTGCCATTGTTGCATGTATTGGTAGTAATAATGAATGATCTAAATTTTCTGGATATGTGTATTCTCATGTAAGACTCTCTTTTGTGTCTTCATTGTAAACAGAATATGTGTATCATTTAGGGAAATGAGTATCAATAGTTTCTTCTAATTCTTCATTAGTTAAAGAAGTTTTTGCTCATTCTGGTAAAACTACATCGATGTTTTCATCTTCTACATTTTCTTCAGGCTCATTAACTTCTACAATAGAAACAGATTTATCAACCATATCAACCACACATTGAACATTTTTTGTAATTTTTTCTTCATCTATACCGTTTCAAATATTTACACGTCAATTCAAAACAAATGATGCTCATGCCTCTTCTTCTTTATCCCAGCTAATGCTGTAATCACTGATTCCGAAATATTCTGATACACTTCTTCAACATGCAAATATGCGTTCTTGTTCATTCTCTAAATTTACAGATTTATTACATCCTGTAAGTAATAATCCAGCTACTAATAGAGTAGTTAAAAGTCAGATTTTTTTCATGTTTGAATAAAATAAAAAAATAAAAATTTTTCGCCTGTATGATTAGGCTTTTGCACAAAAAAATCAAGTTAAAAATAAAAAAAAGACCTCTTAAAAGTTGAAGGCCTTTTTTATTTTTGATATTTCATGTAATTAATATCCCCAGTCGATTACAGTCCATTCTCCACCATCAGTTCTTCCAAGAATCCAATTGTAATCTGTATATTCAGAATCTGGTTCAAAAGCCATAGCTTCTTGTGGATCTACTGGGCTATGGAAGTTTGAATACAATACTAAAGCTTGAGAATATGGTGCATCAGATCTAAGTTGTACATTTGGTAATTCTTCTTGAGATTTTTCATCTCACGCATACCAAATTTTGTGCATTTCGCATTTTACTTCCCATTTGTTGTTGAATGTGTCCATAACGGCTGCTATAGCATCAGCTATATCTTGTTGAGAATAAATTTCAGAAGTACCATAATCTATTTCATATCATGCTTGTTCAGCATTAGGCTCTGCGTTTTCATCAACTGTATTGTACATGATGTCTCCAGGTTTACACTCTCATCTTTGATAAGCCCATTCTTCACAGTAAGATCCATCTTCGAACATACATAATCATGCACCATCTTCCAATTTTAAAGTTCCACCATTTTCTTGGCAGTAAACTGATGCAGGATTTGCAATTTCGTTTTTTTCCTCTTCAGGAGTGTTTGTTGTATTATTACATCCAGCTAATGTTGCTACAGCCAATAGAGCAACGATTCATAATGTTGTTTTTTTCATGATTTTAAATGAATAAAAAATAAAATTTTCGCACGTGTTATTATTTTTTTATTTGATAAAGTCAAGTCTTACTTGAAAATTAAGGTTATTTTTATTTTTGGTAAAGTTTTTGTAATAAAGAAAAACAGGATATTCATATCCTGTTTTTTTGTATGTTGATTATAATATTTTATTTTATAAACCATTTGTTAATACAATCCAATCTTTGCCAGCAATTCTTCATAAATACCAGCTCCATCATTCTATATTTTTATCTGGTTCAAATGCTCAAGCCATTTCTTGGTTTGTATTTGGTATATAAAAATCTGAAGTAAATACTACACAATCTTCAACATCAGAATAGAAATTTTTACAGTAATTAAGATTTGCTGTAGATATTTCATCTCATAGGTAACTTAACTTTTTCATATCACATTTAATTTCCCATTCATTATTAAATATGTTCATGATTGCATTTGCTGCTGATTTTAAATCTTCCTCAGAATAAAGCTCAGAAGTTCAAAGCTCGAGTTCATATCAAGTCTGTAATTCATTTTGTTCATCAACTGTATTGTACATGATGTCTCCAGGTTTACATTCTCATCTTTGATAAGCCCATTCTTCACAGTAAGATCAATCTTTAAACATGCAAAGTCAAGCACCTTCTTCCAATTTTAAAGTACCACCATTTTCCTCACAGTAAACTGATGCGGGATTCGCAATCTCTACATTTTCATTAGGATTTTCTACAGGAGTTTTATTACATCCTGCTAATGTTGCTACAGCCAATAAAGCAACGATTCATAATGTTGTTTTTTTCATCAGACAAAATAAATAAAAAAATAAAAAAATTCCGCTTGTATGATTAAAATTATCTATAAAAAAATCAAGAGGAATTATATCTTTAACAATTTTAAACTAATTTATTTTCTTCTCATTTATCTAACATTAGATTTAATTGTTTTGCTAAGCGTTTAGGATCTGGGATATAAGATAGTTCTAAATTTTTTTTTCAATGCTCTCAAACTTCAGAATCTGTGTAAATATATAAATTCCCATATTGAAATATAGCACTTTTGATTCATTCTTTTGAGTGCTGGATAATTTTGATAGCATCTCTAGAAATATTCATGGTTTTCGTTTTAAAAAATCATTCTTGTTTGTGAGATACCACTCAATCTTTTGTACAAATGTCAAAATTCATTTCGTATTCAATAATCCTATACATAACTCTATTTAGTATTATGATAAATATTAAGTCCAATACTAATGCTCAAATAGCTATCGCAACTTGTCTATGTCATTCAGCTTTTGCTATTATAAAAGGAACAATAGCATTGAATATAAAAGTCAGAATATGGACAATGAAAGTTGTAAGCGTCCTTTTCAAAAATTTTTCAAAATTTTTCTGCTTCATCTCGGCTTTCGATGTATCATCTATATATTTTTTATCTGACTTGATTTGATAAATAATACTTGAAATAATACCTACTATCACATAAACACATCGTGATATGCATGTGTATGCATAATATATAGCAAGAATTCGGAATAATATTTTATGATTATTAAAAAGATGTACGTATAGTACATAAAACATACCATTTAGCACTAGAAGTCAAACAAATACCAAAAATAATGGTCAAATTAACTTTATTCGATGTCTTTTTACTAATATTACATTTCATTCTCCATATTTCTTTGTCGCTCAAAGTAATTCTTCAGCGTCAATTTTTGTGTCAAAAGATTTCAAAATTTTCATGTCGTTTTTTATTATTCAGATAATAAAGTAGGATTTATAATACATATTTTGTATGAGTTTTCAATTGGTTTAATGTGCTAGTGCTATTATTTATGATAATTTATTATGTATAAATAACTAATTTTAACTATTGATATAACAATATTAATTAAACTTGATAATAAATTTATATTGTTTATAGTGGTGCGGCTTAGTTATTTAATATATATAGTTATGAAGATACAATTATCTGAACATTTTGATTATAAAAAGTTATTGAGATTTACGGCACCAACCATGATTATGATGCTTTTTAATTCAATTTACTGAGTAGTAGATTGAGTTTTTGTGTCTAATTTTGTTTGAAAAGATGCATTTACTGCTGTAAATCTGACATTTCCTGTTTTGATCATGATAGCATCGTTTTGATTTATGGTTGGAAATGGATGAAGTGCTTTGATTTCAAAAACTTTAGGAGAAAAAAATTTGCCATTGGCTAGAAAATATTTTTCTATGTTGGTGCTTTTCATCATTATTTGTGGACTAGTTCTTAGTGTTGTATGATATTTTTCGATTGGGCCAATCATGAGTATGCTAAAAGCTTCATGAAATGTATTAACTGACTGTATATTGTATGGAAGAATATTATTCTTTGGCTTAGTTTTTTTTATGTTGCAGCATGCATTTCAGAGCTTTTTCATAGTAAATGAAAGACCTGATCTTTGACTAAAAGTCGCTGTAATTATGTGAGTAATGAATATGGTATTGGATTTTGTTTTCTTGTACCGGTTCAAAATGTGAATTTTGTGAGCTGCATTGGCAACAGTAATTGCACAGATGCTGTGAGCGGTAATCCCATTGATATATTTCTTTACAAACAAAAATTCAAAGTTACAATTTGTAAAAACATGATTGGAGTTTAAACCAATTTTGAAAAGTTGTATCAATGGAAGTAGTGAGATGCTAACTACATTTTCTATGTCATTGCTAAATATATTATTCAATTATCAGTTAATTAAATATTTCTGAAATGATTGAGTAGTGGCGTATGGAATTATAATGTATGTTTGATTTATTTTTACTGGAGTGTTCTTATGATATTCATTCTGATCAACTCCAATTATATGATACAACTATTGAGCAAAAAATTCAGAAGAACTGAAAAATGTATTGTTTAGAAGCTTGAAATTCTTGTGATTGGCTGCCATTATACTGACATTTTTGGCTGAAATTTTTTCGTGATCGCTTGCAAAAATATTTGTGAATTATGATCCAGAATTATTGACTTTTACTACTAGAGCAATTAGACTGTACGCAATATGATATATCGTCCAATGGATAAATATTTTTTGATCAGCATTTTTCACATGATTGAACAATTGACTTGTATCAGCGTGTATATCATTTCTGAGGATGTTTGTATTTCAATTAGTGATGATTTTTGCTATCCCATATTTCTTTGGTGGTGAATGGATTTGGCTTGCTACAGCTAGTGCTGAAATTTTGTGAATAATAGTGACTATCAGTTTCTTGGTTTCAAAGAGAAAGAAGTATGGATATGCTTAAAAGTTTTAACAAAAAACTCTTGACATTGTGTGTTAAATATTTATAACTATTTCCAGTAGATGAGAGCCCGGAAATTCCGAATGCTATTAGTCGATCAAGAATTATCGTTATAGCGGAGCCTCATCGAATTTTGGGTCACTGTCAATGTACAGTAAGCTTGCCGTGAAATGAAGAGATTAATCTGGTGTTTTCCTTAGCTGAAGGTTGCAAACATGTCAGGTGGTCAATGTCTCGAAGTAGAGTAGGATGTTGTACCACGAAGATTATTGGATTGACTGAAGATTTTCGTGCTGAGCGGTGGTCCCACCACCCGTAGTACTGGACTACGGTAGAGGAGGCGTCTTCCTGGCGCCTCCCCTTTTTTGATTTGAAAATATTAGTAGATAGTTATAAATATAAAAAAACAATTATATAAAATTATTAATACTTTACTTGTTTTTTTAACTCCGAAAATTATGTTTATTTATTTTTAATATTTTTGTTCGAAATGAAAAATATTTGAAAAATAAGAGAAGCGTTTGGAAAGTCACATAGTTCTTTGAAGTTGTTTTTGACTGTGATATTTATTGTGACATTGTTGGTGAGTAATGTTATTACTGGAAGACAGGTAGAATTTTTATTTTGAAGTGTGATGACATGAGCAATGTTAATTTTCCCAATTACATACATTTTGTCTGATGTTTTCAGTGAGGTTTATTGATATAGATGGAGTAGGGTTACTTGCTATTTGTGATTTGCTTGTAATTTGTTTATGTCGCTTGTTTTTATGGCTGTGATAAATATGAAAGCTCCGGCTTATTTTGAAAATGCTGGTGCTTATTCTATAGTTTTATGAAATACTTGGAGGATACTTATATCTAGTTTGCTTGCTTATGTTCTTTGAGATTTTGTGAATGATAAGATTTTTCAAAAAATGAAATTAAAACATCCAAAGGATAATAAATGATTTGGTTGGAGAGCTATACTTTCAAGTTTTGCATGAGAGACTGTAGATAGTGGAATTTTTATTCCGCTCGCTTTTTTAGGTACTATGCCTACTAAAACTCTTTTGATGATGATAGTGTTGCAAGTAGTAGTCAAAGTTGTGTATGAGATAGTTGTCTTACCATTAACGATTTTTGTTACAAAGAAAGTTCAAAAGTATGAAGATAAATTAATTTTATAAAAAAAGATAGCAAGATTGCATCTGTTCAAAATGTGTGACTGTTTAGTCAATATGGTTGGCTTATTATGTAAGTTATGATTTCTTTTTCATATTAAAAAATACGTCATGCGACTGGTTAATGTTTTGTTTGTTGATATTATGGTAATTTTCTAATTGCATTGAAATTTGTTGTGTTATTCATTATTTAATGTCGTATTGACGATTTCCCAATCATTGAAAATATTTATGTTTAATTTGCAAGATATTTTTTGTCAGGATTTATCTGATCAATTTATGTTTAATTTTATTAAATTATCATCTAAAATTCATTTACTTATCTGTGAGATTTTTGTCATGGTTATATTTGTGTTTGAGCAACCGGATAAGATAAAATCTCTTTTGTTGTGTAATATAAAATTTGAATCAACAATATATATTGAATGTGATAAATTTAATATATCATCGTCGTTATTGGCTGTAAATATATATCATAAGTTATCATCGTTGAATGTGATCCATGAATTTTCTTTGTACCTATAAAATGTATATCATAGTGTAGATTGGAATGTCTCGGCTGGATTGATTATGAAAGATTCTTTCATTTTATTACAATTTTGTGTATCTATAATGTTGTTACAGATGAATGTATCTACATATAATATTGGCTCGTTCTGGTAATATATGATTATTCATCATAAATCTTTTTTGGAATATACATCAGTATCATTTGAAAAATCAAATGATATAAGTTTATCAGTATAAAAAAATCTATTATTTGAAATAGATAGTTTGTAAGATGGAATTTTTATTTTTGATATTAGTAAAATTGGATATTTGTTAGTAATTTCGCTGATGTTCCCTTCAATCTCTACTTTTGTATCCAAATAATTATTTAAATTTATACTACTTTCTTTGAGTCAGAAACTTTCTATGGAATTACTTATTTTGTGTGTGTTTGTAGGGTAGTTATTATCGTAGGAAATGAATCAATTTACAGAAATTTTTTCTCAAATAAAATGGTCAATATGTTGCTTTGTATCGGCCTTGTTTAGTATGATTATAATAATTAAAAATGAAAGTATTATGATACCGGTTATTATTAGCCGAATATTTTTCGATTTTTTTTCTTTTTTCTGGTATAAGAAATTTTTAATATCCATTTGAAAAATTTTCAATAAACAAATATTTTATAGAAGATGAATTTTATATAAATTAATATTAAAAGCAAGTAAAGTGAAAAGTTGCAATTATCTATTATGATTATTAAGCAAAAAATCCTAGTATAACTAGGATCTTCTGTTGATCTTGCCTTTAAAAATATTTTTCGGAAATTATTTTCCGAATACTTCTTTGAGTTTCAATGTCGGCTGGTTCTTGTACATAACCTATGCTTAAATAAGAGCATCCTAATGGTTGCACCATTATGAAGCTTTGTCCATTGCAATACACAGCTGCTTCTGTTGTGTAATAGCAATCATCCCTTTTGAATTGGAGCCTTTCAGCTGTTTTTTTGAATTCGACGGGGTGCTTGTCTGTCAAAATTCGATTTGCAATGTCTGAAGAAACTCGCACAAGTCCTTTTACTTCAATTTTTTTACTTTTTTTTGGCATATAAGAGTTATTTAATGTTTTTACCCAGCACTTTGCTGGATTTTCGGAGACTAATTATAAAGAATTGTCTTGCTATTTCAATAAATATTTAGAAAAAAGCTATCCTATAGATTCTAGGATAGCTTTGCTAGATCGGTTTCATTTCTTCTCTTTTTTTACTTTTTTGTTGCGTTTACTGTTCTTTTTTTTCAAGAATCTTTTAGTGTTCCTTTCGGCTTTTTTACGGGCGTTGCATTTTCTCATTTTTTAACACCTCCTTTCAATGCTTTTTTAGATTGTTTTATTTCTGTTTCTTTTTTATCGCTTTTTTCTGGTAAATTATTGTTATCTGTTCTTATACAGTCTACTAATAAATAGATTATTGGTAATAAACCGAATGTATTAAATATAAAAATACAAATAAATCGTCATAATTCTTTTTGTTGTCCTGCTTTGTATAGTGCGATTCATTTTCGAACCAATTCCCAAGCAACTAGAAAAGCGAGAAATGGGAATATGGTTTTTAATATAATAAATTTTGGTATTAAAAACATGTTTATTATTTAATAATTAAAAATTAGCTAAAAAGTCAGTATCAATGTTCTCAAGTTAGTATTCTACCTTGAGTTGTTTTGTCTATTTTTCACATTTTCAAAAGCAGTGGCTCTATATCTTCTTCTACTCATTTTTCAGTCATTCAAAGCTGAATTGCTATAGATTTCAGACCTAAAGGTCTATTTGCTTCTCTCAATATATTCAAATATTTTTCGTGTAGAGGTGTCATTCATCAGTCAGAGATTTTGCTGTGTTTCAAAAAATCTTTCCACATCTCTTGTGTGAATTCTTTTTTTCAGTTGTACTTAGTAACAAAGAAGTCTCTGATTTTGATGCACAAATTATGAATTTCTCTTGGTACTGAATCTACTTTTTTCTGTATTTCATCCAATAGTTCATCTTTTACAGGCACTCAATATTTTTCCAAATATTTCTTTAATATTTGCTTCTTTTCATCCACATTATAATCCATGAAATGGAAATCGTAGACGAATCTATTTTTCATAGGTTTACTCAAGGCTTCTGGTTTTGTCGTCGCTCAAATGAGAGTAAACTTATTAATAGGTATCCTAACATTTCATCATTCAGGCATAACCATATCAATTACAAAATCTTCCATAGCTATGTACAAAACTTCTTCCACATTTGGTCTGAGTCTGTGTATTTCATCGATAAACAAAATATCTCATTCATCTAAATTATTCAAGATGCTTACTATTTCAGCAGGTTTTGTGATGGCATAACCCGTTACTGCTTTCATAGAGACATGATTGTGCTTTGAAATGATATGTGCCATTGTCGTTTTTCAGAATCCACTTGGACCAGAAAATAATATGTGTCACATAGTGCTATTTCTCGTTTCAGCACTTTCCATGGCAGTGTGCAAAACTGATTTGATATGTTCTTGACCAATAAAATTTTCGAAAGTATCTGGCCTAAAACTTTCATCTTCAAGCTGTATTGTATCTATGTTTATTTTTTTAACTTCCATATACAAATCTACAAACTAAATTTATTTTTATTTGTCATTCTGAACGAAGTGAAGAATCTTATTATTTTTTTTTATTTTAGATTCTTCGGCCAAGGCCTCAGAATGACATTGTGTTTTAAATCTGAGTAATTTTATAATATGCACTTGTTCCTTCAACTCATGAAATTTCATATGTCTTGTCTGTAAATCTTAATTTTCATTCTATTACATAATTGTTCATTACCATGAAGTTTATTGTTCCAATTTTTTCATCAGTAGCTACATCAAACATATCTCCATACCATACAAATCCATTTGAATAATAAGATGTTTCTTTTGATTTTACGATTTTGTATCTATTTCACATTACTTCTATGTATCACAAATCTAATGCTCATTGTTTCAAAAGAGATGTATTGATATATATGTTTGCAACTTTTCAATTTTCCAATACTGATCCGGAAACTGTGCTAATTACCTGATCTGAAATTCTATTATTATTCAAATTGTTCAACATTTTGTATCTTACATTGAATTTATACAAGAATAATGCCACTTCATATCTACTAATTGGTGTATCAAAAGTTGTTGTATCAGCAGCTGTCACAAGTCATAATTCTTCTGCTTTTTCAAAATAATTTTTCCACCATGGAGTAGTAGTTTCATCCAAAGTTTTTCATTCAAACATCCTAATCAATGCTACGATGAATGTAGATTTATTCATATTTTCATATGGATTGAATTTTCAATTTGATCATTTGATTAATCATTTTTTACAAACATTTACTATGTGTTGTTGCGATTCTTCAAATAAAACATTTATATCTGTGAAATTACACTCGTTTGGTAAATAATTATTACTTGTTCATAGTCCAAGCATATCAGATAATTTGTCAAATATTTTTGCTCATCATTCTCTAGTGAATACATCAAATGGTTTGAAATCAGCTACTGTCTTGTATATTGTGAGTCAATTATCGTACATCCAGTAAATAGCTTCAGCTAATTCAGGATCAGTTGAAGGATCAATTCCTCAAACTAATGTTCATAAATTATCAATTACAGTTTGTGAATCGATAACTCAAGTTTTATTATTTTCAATTCATGCCATAGCATTTAGAGCTAATTGTTTCATTTGATTATTTTCCATAATCGTCCTCATCCTGTAAACCATGAGAGCTATTTCATACCTTGTCAAATCGTGATCAAATTCATTTATATTTTCTATATTAGTTAAACCTATCATTTTTCATTTATTATAATACTGTTCTCGTCGTGGAGTCTGCAATTCATAAGACATCTTTCCTTCAATCATCCTAATTAATACAGCCATAGCTTGAGCTTTTGTCAGATTTTCTCTTGGTAAATATTTTCAATTCGAACCTTGGAAAAGTCACCATTTACAAACATTAGCTATATGACTTGATAGAGTAGGATTAAATAAATTAGAATCTTCAAAAGTACAAGCAGTATTTTTTGTTACACCAGTATCTAAACCAAATACATTATATGCTTGTCATATGATTTTTGCAGCTTCTTCACGAGTCAATAAATCATACATCCTATAATCTCCAGAATTATTGTACATTGTTAGTCAATTATTATACATCCATGACAAAGCCAAAGCAAATTCTTCTTCAAAGGTTAAGTTGCTTCATGTCGCAGGAGTAAAAGTTCAGGTGTTTGTGTCTCATGTATTTATGTTTCAAGTAGCAGTATCTCAAGTACTATTTGCTCATGTGTTTGATGCTCAAGTATCTACATATCCAGATACATAAATAGTTTTCGTTCCAGTATCAATCAAAATCTGAGGCTCTTGAGTGGTATCTCAAGTATCTTTAGTTGTTGATACTGTCAGAGTGGCTCAAGTTGATTCATTATCGCCACTATCAGCAAAAATATAGTTTGGAATGAGTAAGCATAATGCGAATAAAGCAAAGATTAGTACAAAATTTCTTCTTTTCATTTTTTTTTGTAAAATATAAGTAAATATACAAAAATCTATACATTATATACCTATATAATCAAGGTGAAAGATATTTCAATATAAAATTTGATTAAAAAAAAGAGCGGCTTTGCTTTAAAGTCGCTCATAGGGTTAGTTGATTTGGATGGTTTTTGTGCCCGGATTCAAAATCTGTTCAAGAATACTTACTCTGTATTTTGAATCCTCACAATTACACCCAATCATTTTTTCGAATTCTAGGATCTTTTGCCATTTTTGCAAACAATCCTGGATTTCTTTTTTCAGTGTCCCTTCAAGTTTACCTTGAACCAAAAGTTGGTGATGCCTAAATGCTTTGTAAACGCATTCAATGAATGGGTGATATGAAATACTTCTCATCATTTTCAACCCTTTCAGTTTGTTCTCTTTTTCTTTAGAGTTTAGGAACAAATGCATACCGTCTGTGAAACTCTTTCTGGAGCAAATTTCATCCAGAATGACCTCTTTTTTATCTTCATTGCCATATTTTTCGGCAAATTTGATTAGAGATCTAACAGAGGCTTTTCTCAGATAGGTTTGAAATACTGTTTCATAGTCATTTTCGGAAACCTTTCCTTTTTGTCCAAGTAGTAGAACGAGATCTTCAACTTCTAGGTTTATGACTGTTTCTTTGGGGTCTCTACCAAATCGGTACATTAAATCAGCCATTTTTTCTGCTAGAGAGTTTTGTCTTTTTTCTTTGTGGGGACATTTTCTGCGGAATTTGTCTTTTTTGCCCATATTATTGTTTTTTGTTGGTTTCTTATATGATAAGTATATCAATCAAACAATATAAGTCAATAGAAAAATTTAACAAAATTTTGTGTTGAAAAATCATCAATCATGAGTATATAATTATTTTACCACCTAAAAAATATCAATGAAACTAATTTTCGTGACTTGATGAGTAATTTCTGGTTTAGGTAAAGGAATTACAGCGGCTTCAATTGGAAGATTGTTAAAGTCTGCTGGCTACAAAGTGACAATGGGAAAAATGGATCCTTATCTGCAAATTGATGCAGGGACAATGTCTCCATACGAACATGGAGAGACTTTTGTCACAAATGATTGATTTGAGACAGACTTGGATTTGGGACATTATGAGAGATTTATAGATGAGGAATTGACTAGATATTCTAGCGCTACAACCGGTCAGATCTACTTATCAGTAATGAAAAGAGAAAGAAGATGAGATTATCTTTGAAAAACAGTTCAAGTAATTCCGCATGTCACGAATGAAGTAAAACGCAGAATTCAAAAAATAGCGAATTGAAGTGATGTTGCAATCATTGAAATTGGTGGTACAGTCTGAGATATTGAATGACCTCATTTTATTGAGACTATGAGGCAACTCAGATATGAATTGGGAAAAGAAAATGTTCTTTTTGTCCATGTGGCTCCAATTGTCACAGTCACTACTTCTGGAGAAATGAAGACAAAAGCGATTCAGCATTCAATCATAAAACTCAGAGAACTTGGAATACAGGCAGATATATTAATTTGTAGGACAAATCGTCCATTGGAAGATTGATTAAAGAAAAAGTTATCAATGTTTTGTGATATGTCGAAAGATTCAATAATCGAAAATTTAGATCAAAATATTTATGAGCTTCCAATTTCGTTCCAAAATCAATGATTGGATGGTTTGATTATAAAAAAATTATTTAATGAGGATAAAAGATCTGATTTAACTGAATGGAAAAATCTTCTTTATAAACTTCAAAATCCACAAAAAGACATTACAATTGCTTTAGCATGAAAATATACACATTTAGATGATTCATATATCAGCGTGGTAGAGGCTTTAAAACATGCATGAGCATATTATGATGCAAAGGTAAACTTAGAACGAATCGATACTGAAAAATATGAATCCGAATGACGAGAAGATAATTTGAGAAATTTATGTAATCAAAAAAATATTGCTTGAATCGTTGTGCCAGGTGGATTCGGAGATAGGGGAGTTGAGTGAATGATAAATTTGGCTAATTTCTGTAGAGAGAAAAATATTCCATATTTGTGATTGTGTCTTTGATTACAAGTAGCAACAATTGCTTTTGCAAGATCAGTGTGCCAATTACCCAAAGCTAATAGTTGAGAATTTACTCCAGATAATGAATTTAATGTGGTAGATATAATGGAAAGCCAAAAGCAAATCACAAACAAATGATGAACAATGTGTCTGGGATCTTATGATGCTATTTTGACACCAAATACAAAAGTTTGGCATTTGTACAAAGAATTTAATCAAATTGATTTAGCTAAAAATTTAGTGAAGGAGAGGCATAGACATAGATTTGAAGTAAATCCAAAATTTCATGAAATTCTATCAGAAAATTGACTTGTATTCTCTTGAAAATCTCCAGATTGAAGTCTTGTAGAATTTATTGAATTACCTGAACACAAATATTTTGTTGCAACGCAGGCACACCCAGAATTTAAATCTAGATTAAATAGGCCACATCCATTGTTTTTGTGACTTATTAAAGCTTGTTTGGGTATTTAAATTTCGTGACTTATTGTTTATAGAAATTTAATGTAAAAGTCTTGTAAAATTTGACAAGAAAAATTTTCTGATTATAATTAGTTTATCTAATTTATATTTAATTTTGAAAAAATGAAAAATCTTATAAACAAAGTTTGTAATCATGGTAAAAAAATCACTATTCATTTAAAAAGGCATCATAGAAAGTATTTGTTTGTAGCTTTATGTAGTGGAATTTTAGCGTTGATTTTTATGTGGCATAGTACAGTTACATATTGACAGGTCTCTTTGAATATAGGAACTAAACCTGGTGCAGAATGATGAGTGTCTTGAAATATTGCTTGAGGAACAGTTGTTGTTGAATATATATCTGGAGATATTGTATATGAAGATACAAATTGATTACAATTTACAGGTATTTGAACTATAAAAATTATTAGTGGAACTACTGTTATAGCAATGTTAGACAGAAATTTATGAGCATTGAAACCATGAACATGATGCTCTTTGGATGATTCATGAGCTTGTTGATATCATTTCCAATGGGGAAATAATTATTGATTTAATATCTTTGATGATATTACTGAAAATGTGAAAAATTATGATTTAGTAAATGTTGATACTAGTAATAATTGACCAGCTAATTATTATGTGTCTTGAACTTTCATAACGGATTCTACTTGATGAAATGCTTATGATCGGTCTATTGTTAGAAATGATAACTTATGGTGATGAAGTGGTGATTTTAATAGTAATTGGCAACTTCCAATATTAAATGTGGCTGATAGACAATGACCTTGTCCTGATGGGTTTCATATACCAAGTAAGTGAGAATGGTTAAATGTTATTGAAATGATATGAAATGATGCAGATAAGTTTCGTAATACTTTATTAATGCCAACAGCATGATATCGTCAATATGATGATGGCGTGGTAAGAGAATCATCTGGTTATTATGATGAGAATCAAATTTATTGAGATCGTTTGTGGTCATCTTCGCCTAATTCTTCAGATGATAGAATGGCAAATAATTTGTTTTTTGATGGAGTACGTCGAGGGGTTAGCAATAATTGATGACGTTCAAATGGTTTTTCTATTCGTTGTTTTCAAAATACATGAGATGATATTTCACCTACTTGTAATGTTTTATATAGTACAACAGGAACAACTAGTCATGATGTTGTCGCATATTTAACTTGATGTAGTGAATTTATTACATGAACAAGTTTACAGCATGTTTTTCATGAAACATGAACATATACTTTTGAATTCCAAGATTTATTTGGTAATACGTGATCTGCTAATGCAACGGTGACTTGGATTGAAAGAGGTGATACTTATGAAAATGCGAAGTCTTTGTACAATGAATATAAAGAAATAACATGTAGTGGAAGTTATAATTCTGGTTGATTTGATTCGCAATTTTCAATATATTTAAATAGTTGAATGTTGAGTCAAAGATCTTCAAATACTTATAGTTGAAAAACAAATGTTGATTATTTGTTAGCAAAAGATGATTTAATGTGTCTTTGGTGAGATTCTTATTGAAAGTGATATTGAGTTTGTACAGATTATAATTTTAATATAGAAAGTATTATGTGAAGCATGTTCCCTATGAGTACAGGTAATGATTCTGTATCCTGTGAAATATGATTACAAGATACTGGATTATTTGTTTTTCCTGATGATATAACATTTAATATTGTTGGTCAAAATAATTTTGCTTTGTCATGAATGTTCCATAATTCTGCAAATAGTTTTTGAGTAGATTCTTTTTATATAAAAATTCCGGAAAGTTTTGATGTTTGAGAAGCGGTAGATTTTTCTGTAAGGGCAATGAAAGATGGAAAAACTTTTACATGATTTTTTGGATTGATATTCATATCCTTGAAAGATGAAGATGGAAATGATGTTAAAGAAAAATATTATACATTGTCAGATGGTGCTTATTATCAGTTTATATCAGATGATTTATGAAAAAAGACGTTTGAAGACTGATTAATTGTCAAAAAAGAATGAAAATATATTTTAAGAGTTGATAGTATATATTGATGAATGTGAGATTTTGAGATTGTTGTTGGTGAAAGAAATGATGAAGATGATAATGAAGATAATGATGATTTTGAATATGATACATTAAAATTTAATCCTTATTTTTCAGATGAAGATAATATGGCATATCAATATGCTTATCATTATTGAATTACAACGACAAGTAGTATTAAAAATGCAAATATGTATAGTGGATTAAATAGAATTGCTATGGCAAAGATGCTTTCTAATTATGCTGAAAATGTATTATGAATGGATGATTTTGATACAAGTAGAAACTGTAAGTTTGCTGATGTATCAACTTCTTTAGATGCAAGTTATGATTATTGAGTTACAAAAGCATGTCAATTGTGAATAATGTGAGTTAATGTGCCAAATAATAGATTTTATCCAAATTGACGAGTAACAAGAGCAGAATTTGCTACAGCATTATCTAGATTGTTGTATAATACGGAAGATGGAGTAGATAACTATTATACTACACATATAAATAAATTGAGAAGAGAATGAATAATAACTAATACAAATCCTCAATTATGGGAAAAAAGGTGATTTGTTATGCTTATGCTTATGAGAGCAGGAGAAATATATGACGATTAATTATTTCTGAATCCTTTGTAAAATTCATGAATAAGTTTCTGGATCTAATGGTGATGGTATTCAATCTGTTATGGTTGACATCACCATTTTTTCCAAAGTAATATTTATTCAAGTATCAATTTTTTCAATTTTTAATCATGCTGTCAATGAGATATAAGTTGGCACTGTCCTTTTATTTAAAGCATAATCGAAAATATGATCGTAATTTCATCCTGGAGTTGTTTTTCATCGTGCTTGATCAAAAATAAAATTTCAGAATGAGTAAAATATGTATTTTCAATTATAAGTTTCATATTCTCATGGTACGTGCGAGTGTCATCATAAAATTAAATCAGCTCAAGCATCGATTAGTGAATGTGCAAGTCTTTTTTGTTCTGCATTTGGAGAAATTCTGTATTCTGCTCATCGATGCAATGATAATATTTTTGCATCACATCCGGTTTCTCACATTAAAGCTAAATCTTCTTTAATTATTTTTTCATCTGTTTTGTTTCGTGATATTTTTCATGCTCAAACTTTTACATATTGTCATTCATATGAATATGCTCATATACAAATTTTAATTCAATTTTTTTCATAAACAGCAAATTTTCTACTTTCTTCTGGTGATGTTCAAGCACCTGCTCGTAAAATGTTATTTGTATCCAAAATTTCTTTTGTTTGGACGACTCAATCATAAGTTGTATTTATTGTATGATTGTTTGCTAAAGAAAGTACCATTGCATGGTCTTGTTTGAGTTGTAATAAAGTTTCTATATTTTTTGGATTTGATCTAAATGTGAATCATCATTTTTGGATGTCATTATCTTTTTCGTTGAATAAACTTTCCAAGTTAAAGAATAGTAAACAGTTGTCTCAACTACAATTTTCAAATGATGTGACTGGATTGTAATTTCATTCTTTGAAAATGCGGTCATATCATTCTTTTTTTGCAAAATATCATATATTTCTAGATAGCATAATGTCTCATCACGCTACTAAATATACTCTTTTTTTTGCTGGTTTAAAGATTGCAACAATATTTGAGTATATTTTAGAAATTTCAGAATTTCAGTTTTGTATTTTGTCAGAATCGTATCAAAATGTAGAAAATATAATTAAAAATATTGAAATAATAATCAAAATTGTGCTTATAATTGCATTTTTTTTCATATGTTATTGTTCAATTGTATATAAATATTTTTATTTTTAATAAAATTGTGTGTCTTATATTGATTGCATGAAAATTTACAACAAAATTTAATATTTTTATTTGAATTTATTTATAGTTTTGATTGAGCGTTGTGTAATAGGGGATTGTAGTAGTTGAATAGTAGTGAAATAATTTCAGGAGTTCCTAATCTTTCTGCTCAAATTCACATTGAAGCTAATCAATCTATTACAAGATTACATCTTGTATCTAACATATTTTTGTGCTTTTGAAAACTTCTATACCTTTGTACTATCTTTTCTACATCATCTTTTGCGTTTAATGTATCTAGTAATTTTGTTATTCGCGATTTTTTTATACTAGATTCGTCTTGTTCTCATTCGTAGTATGGCACAATGATGTAAAAAGATTTTTCGTAAATTAATCACTGTTTGCTGTCTATATTTTGTAAAAATGATAAATATGCATCTCATGATTCTTTTAAAATAGGATTTGTAATTTTTGAAATATTTTTTTCTATGTATGAAAGATATCTTGATAAATCTAAGTAATTATTGCGTACGATAATTTGGATAGGAAATCATAGTCCGTTTAAAAACCTTTTATATTGTTCTAATATTATTTGTATATCTTCAGAGTTTTTTAAATCTAGATTTATCCCTTCAATTTTCAAAATACATCTAAGTCATCAATCTTTTAAAATAATTGTTTCACTTTTTATTTCAGAAATTGGTAACATGGTTTCTGTATTGAACATGTTTTCAGGTTTTGTTTTTTGTATTTGTGTTTGTTCTCATAGATTAAATAATGCCATTTGTATTTATTTTTATTTAAAAGAATTATCAAATATTTAATTGAGTTTGTATAGTGTTATGGTATCATAAATCTTGTGTGTTTTCATTTTCAAATCGGAATAAGAAACTTACAACTATTCGAGATAGTCATATAACTACTAAAGCAATGACTACTCATTTTATTATTTGTGTTGCTGTCGTAATACCAGCCTCATCTTTTTTGAAGAATATCATGTAAAATGCAAATATTAATAGTATTAATGATATTAAGCTTATAAATGAAAGTAATAAATTTACAATTGTTTTTAAGTAAAATAATATTGAAGGTCATTCGCTTCACATATACATTGCTGTATTTGGCATAAATATTTTTAAGATTCGATTTAATCAGTTTTTTGAATCTGGTGTATTTAAATCGTCGTTTATGATTTCTTCTTTTATAATTGTAGATATATCTATATCTACAGGAGTATTTTCTCAAGGTACAGTTATTTCAGTATATGGAAAATTTTGTGCTGAAAATCACATTCATATAAATGAACCGAGAGTAACTAAACTAAATGTTAATTTTTTTATTGTTTTCATGTTTTTTTGTTATTTATAAAATTATGCAGTTATTGTATTTATTAGTCGTAATACAAAGCTTATTATTAACCAACTCAATCAAATTCCAGCTATGGCAATAAATGCATTTTTTACTCATTTTAATCATTTTTTCATTTTTGAGTCATCTCCAGCAGCAGTCAAGATCATAAATCCGTGGAGTATGAGATAAATTAGTGCTACAACTCATAAAAGTCATAGTAAATAGTTTACAACATTTTGTATGACTTTAAGTATTTTTCTCAAAGCATCTGAATATTCTGTTATCTCTTGATCTGTTCACACTAGTCATGAAAGTTGAGGATTACTTTCATCTTCTCAAATAATAATATGTCATATTCATACTTCAATTGGATTCATATCAATAGGTGTTCCATTGTAGTTTGTGTCCAGTACTTTTAAAATATTCCTGTTGTATATGTTTTGATTGTGTATAGAAAATCATCATTCTTGTGCTGACACAAAACATAAATTCATAATTATACTTACTGATACTATTAATGTAGTCACTATAAATTTTTTCATATTTTATTGTTTATTTGTAAATATATCTTATATATATTCTATTCAAAAAAAAATTTTTTGCAAATTTTATGCTTGAAAATAATATTTTATTCATTATAAGTGCAAAGATTGTGTTTTGCATATTGACTTTTATAAAAATTAATATTTAATTATGAAAAAAAATTTGTTTCTTTTGTTTAGTTTTTATTTTTTTGTTTTACAATCTGTGTTTGTGTGATTATTACGATGAGAAGCTAAGTTCTTTTGGTTGGCTTTAGTAAATTGTGTGTTTATTTGTTTGATAGCAATTTTTGCGAAAGATGGTAGTTCATCAGTAGAGGAAAAATCACAATGAAGATATGAAAGTGCGATGAAGAAAGAATCAGAATTTAAAATAAATCATTTTTGGATTTTCTTAATATCTTTTTTGTTTGGAATATTAGTTGTCTTTTGGTTGAAAGATGTCGCTTTATATCTGAGAGTTTGAGCTGGAATACTTTGAGCAATGATAGTGTTTTTATTTGGTGGATTGATATTTAATTATAAAGCATTTCGTGTTTGGGAATGAAAGTTTTATTTAATTCTATTGATTTTGGCTTTAATACGGTCAATTATTAGGTTATTAAATATAGATTTTTCAGTATTTAAATTTACATCAGAGGAAGAAGTTAATGGCTTATCATGAGAAGTTGTTGAAGAAAATATAATGATCCCAGAAGAGGATGTAATTGTTGATACTACTAATACTGGAGATGTTTTAACTTGAGTAGAGGAGGAAATTCCTGATGAAATATGAGGATTAGCTGAAATTTTTTGAGAAAATGTGGATTTGGATTCATCAGCAACTTTTGCTGATGTAATTAAGTATTTATTAAAGGATGAAACGTTGAGTGTAAAGACAAACATAGCATTTACTTATGTTTCAAAAACTAATGAGCTTTATCCTTATTTCAAGACAGCTCAAGAAAAATCTATGATATGAAAAGATACGGATCCAAATTGAGTACTTTCATGTGAAACGTATGTTACAATGATGTGATTGGCAGAGGAATGGAATGTCTGAAAATATACTGATATAAAACAAGCATATCGAAATTATGCAAAGAATCATTGATTATTACCTGGTTGTGATTATTGAAAATATGTGACATTCCGTGATATTATTAATTAAAGATTTAGGAAATTTATTCATTATTCATTTTTAATTATACTATATCATTTTTATAAATTTTTGGTTAAGAAAATTCGTCATTTTTGGCGAATTTTTTTGATATTAGAAAATTTGATGTATAATTAATTTTGTATTATTTTATGTGTAAGCCCTTTGGTGATGTGAAAAATAAAAAGATTAATAGAAAAAGATCCAAGAAAATTTAAAAGAACATTGCTTTTTTCGTTAATTGCACTATCTTTGTGTGCATTTCTTTTTTTGCCAAATGTAGTATGTGCGGATTGAATTAGTAGTTTGTTGGATAACGAAATGCATGCTAGAGATTTAAATCAATTGATAAAAACTATTTCTCATGTCGTATATATATTTATTTGGCCATGTTTAGCGGTAGCTGGTGCAGCATTGGATAATTCTTTGATTTATGGTTCTTTTTTACATTTGGATGCAGCGCTTTGGAATATATGGAATATTATGAAAAACTTGGCCAATTTTGCATTAGGCTTTGTATTTATTTTTACAATAGTAAAAAATCTTTTTGTATGATCTTTTGGGGGATCTAGTAATGATCCTATACAGGGTGCTAAAAAAGTAATTGAAAAAACTTTGATATCGTGAGTGCTGGTGCAGATGAGTTGGTTTATTGTAGCAGCACTTATTGATTTATCTACGATACTGATATATGCTATTTGATGAATACCATTATCAATGCTTTGATCATATGATAATGAAGTAGCAGATGTACCAATTATGAAATTAAACGTTGTAATGGATGAAGACGATTTTTCTTATTATTATAGTTATGGGTGACATAATTATTCACCATGTTTTGTCGCGAATAAGCAGGGTGATGTTGATAGTGGAAAAAATGTTTCTTTGGAGTGACTTGAATGAACAGAGTATATAGTATGAAGAGAAAGACTATATATGTCAGACTGAACAACGGAATTTGAATCATGATATTGTTCATTGTACTGATACTTATACAGGTTTAAGGAATCTGTTTGATATTCAGGATACGATGACTCGTTGTGATCAAATCAAGAATATTATGCTAAATTTAAAGACTATTTGGGTAGACTAGGATCAGGAGATGTATTAGCCCAAAGAGATAGCTGTTATTTTATAAATGCATATAATAAGGAATATAACAAAGAAACGTGTGAAGAAATTTGTCCTGAATTCTGAGAGGTAGCTTATACAGATGATATATTTACGGAATCTGAAAATGGATTTAAATTGAAAGATTTGATGGAAAAATCTAAATGATGGGTCTGACCTTTTGTAACTATGTATTCTTCAATACTTAGGTACCAGGAATTGGTTATGAATCCTGATAGTGGATCTGTAATGTGAACTTTATTTGGATTTATAATAAATACATCTTTTGCATTGATTTTGTTTATACCGGTAGCTGTATTGATGGTTTTGTTGATTATTAGGATATGATTACTATGGATTGTGGTCGCGGTATCCCCGGTATTAATTTTGGTTTATTATGGTCCGATTGATGGTAAATTGTGAGATGATATTAAAAATTTCTTTAAAAAAAGTAAATTAGGAATTAACGATATAATTAAGTTGATATTTTTACCTGTAGTTGTAGTTTTTGCGGTAAGCTTATGTATTGTATTTTTGTCTACATTATTTAACTCGAAATCAAATTATGATGATGCATCACAAACTCTGTCTGCATTTTGAATAGAGAAGGTACAATCTAATGAAGAGCCGTCAGATGTAAATAATTGAAATAATGATGAATCAAACTGTGCAACGACTGATAAGAATATGAGCAGTGAAACTTATTCTGTTTTGTGATTAGTAACAATAAAAATAAATGCACAAAATTATAATCATTGAAAAGATCTATTTGTTTGGGTTTTGACGGAATTGTTGGCAACATGAATAGTCCGGTTCTTTATGAAGTTTGCGATTTCCACGATGTCGGAAAAGTGAAAGGAATTGATGGGTACTGCAGAAAAATTCGTTACAACAATACCTCTTATTCCACTACCTGGAGTAGAATGAAAGGTTTGATTACATGCTCTTGGTATTGGTGAATGAAATGATGGTAAAATGATAAGAAATCTTGATAGTAAAGTCCGTCAGTTAACTCGTGCTGATGATCAAGATAAGGCATTGAGAAGAAGATTTGATGGATGAGATAATGATAACTGAAATGATAGAGGATCATCTACATCTTTCGTAGATGCAGTTAATTATATTAGGAATAATTCTGGCGTAACATATGATAAATTGGATCAAAAATATCAAGATGCTTTAGCAAGTATGTGATATAATTCTGATAATTTTAGCGATCTTTCTGGGGCTGTTACAGCATCTAATTATTGAAATTTACTTGCAACAGTACCATCGTGAAATTGATCGCAATGACATACTAATAGTGATGCAGTAACATATACTAGCGCGCAATTGGATGCAGCTGTAAAAACCGATGAAACATGGAGAAAACGGGCAAGTGGTATGGTTGCTTGAGCCGTACAGACAAGTGATTGAGTATTTATGGTTGACTTACTAAATTGAAAGTCAAATACAGCAAATCCATGAAATCAACAATACGAAATTATTGATAGAGATACTTATGAAAAAAGGCATTTTGGAGATAATACGAAAACTATAGATCAGATTGATGCAGCTACTTATAATAAAAATAAAAATGATATAGATGTATATTTGAGAGAATTACAAGAGGAACTAGATGAATTGAAAAGAATAACCGATAAAAATGAGAGTGCACGTTCACAAATTGAAAAAGATAAATTGGTAGCGTTAAATAATCTTAAATTTGATCAAGATTGGCTTAATGCCGTAAAGGCAAATTTAGGTATAAAATAAATAAAAAATAGATGCAAAAATTAAAACATTTCATAGAACGTATATTTACTAAAAAAAACATAAAAATATTTTTGTTGTTATTTGTTGTTGCATGATTTTTTGTTTGAACAAGTTTTGCTCAATCGGCGGATGTCGCAGCAGGTAATATGACATTAGTCCAAAAAATCAGTCACTGTATGCATGTCTTGATATCAATATTATCGTGGGTGTGGGTTATTTTTGCCACATTAGCATGAAAGTTTATGACAAACGATTTTGTGTATGGTACTTTTTTACATTTAGATAAAGCATTGTGGAATCTTTGGAATATAATGAAAAATTTTGCGAATATTGCATTATGATGTGTTTTGGTTTTTGCGATAGTTAAAAATATATTTACTGGATCGTTTTGAGATAAAAGTCCTATACAAAATATAAAGGGTACAGTAATACATACTTTAATAGCTTGAGTATTGATACAAATGAGTTGGTTCTTGATTGCAGCATTGTTTGACTTATCAACCATAGCTACGGTTGCGGTGTGATCTTTGCCATCTCAATTTATGGCAAGTAATACAGACTTTCAAAAAGATATGAGGGATTTAGTTGGTAAGTCTAATACAAAAGTAATAGTTGATTTTGGAAATCAAGGAAATATCGTAGAGACGATAAATACAAATACTGGTGTGACAGAGGATGAATTGAATAAATTTATGGATACTATTACACCAAGTTCTGAAACTGTTGTGTGACCATTATTGTTTTTGTGAGCATCTGTGTTTAATATGTATGATTTATCAGATTCTTCAAAAAATGAGAGTGGGACAGATGATCGATGAGATCTTCTTTTGTCATTGTGAATAAATTGATTTGTTATGGTGTCATTTACATTAATGTTGGCGTTGATGTTTTTGTTTAACTTGTTTAGGGTGGTTACATTGTGGATTGTAATACCATTTACACCACTTATTCTTTTATTTAGCGTTTTTCAAAAAGATTGGAAAAATTTTAAACTTTCTGGTTTTTTGTGAGAAATAGCTGATTATAAAAAAATAATAAAATTGGTGTTTAAACCAGTATATATGACTTTGGTTCTAAGTATTATTTTGATTGTAATGGTATTAGTTAGGTCGCTTATAAAAGCGAATGGAATGGAGGCAAATTTGTGAACTGACAATGTTACAGTACAAAGTAAACAAGTGTGAGAATTATATAATTCATCTTTGGAAATGGGTGGTGTCGCTAATATACAAATGAATATGAAAGAAAGTTTTGTTGATTTGTTGATATATTTTTTGTGATTAGCATTAATGGGTATGCTTATGAAATCATGTTTCACTTGAGAAGTTACATGAATTAAATTTATTGATAAAAATATTGAATGATTATCAGATTTATTGTGGGGTAAAAAGGGAGAGTTGGGATGACTTTTGTGAAATGTGTGAGTATTGCCGATTTGAAGGGATGATAATGGGCAACCTGTTAAAATATGATTGTGAAAAGCTTGGGATTATGCGAAGGGAGTACAAGAGAGATTGGATAGAAAATTTGATGATAAGAGGGTAGCACAAGATACGGCTGTCAGAAAGGCTTGGTGATTGGATAAAATCACAGGTGATTTTGATTCTTTGAACAATATACTTAATAGGGAAGAGTGGATAAAAAAAGCTATGGAGATATGAAAAGCTAAATGATATACAAGAGAGGTTCATTTTACTGGTAATGAGAGTTTTAGAAATGCTTTAAAATATTTTAATAAAAATGTAGCTGATAAGTCTGCTTGAAAAACAAGATCTATTGATGTTAGTGATATTATAACGGAGATTGAAAAGGATAATGAAAATGGTAGTGAAACATAGAATTAATTAACATAAAATTTTCCTTGAATATTTGTTTATTCTTTATATAAGTATTTATTGGTTTATTTTCCAAACCAATTTTTATTGGTAAAATAATAAAAAATGAAAAAATTTCTATTAACATTATTGGTTGTGTGATTAATGGTGCTTTCAGTTTCTTTTGCTGCATATACACCTACGAAAACGGATAAACAAAATTTGACGAGTTTGAAAACACAATTAGATTCTTTGATTGATGATAATATTGATTTGTGGAGTTTTTATAATCAGATTGTAAATTTGCAAAATGATTATTCAAATAATGAGAGATTAAACTATATGTTTGAAGATTTGAAATATCATTTATACAGTGATAAAAAAAATAAAAACTCTTTATCAAAACAAAAAGAGGGTGCAAAAGCAGCGTCAAAAGATTTAAAACAAGAATTCCTTGATGAGTATAAATCATGATTTTCTGTAGATATAGAAAATTCTTTGAAAAATTGTACTGGTCGATACAAGACATTGGATGATATAAGCTTTGCATATGATTTTCCTACAGCATTGACTATAGCTGTATGGTATAGAGAGAGTACTTGTGCATACTATTTACCAAATAACTGAGATTGACCATTCCAGATTTTAACTAAAGATTATGGAACGGGAGAAATAACTTCAAAGCAATTTATACAGACAATTGTAGATTTTATGGAATTTTCAAAAAATAAGCTAGCTCGTTATGATGGATTATTGTCTGGAGAATTGAGTTATAATAGCTTTGATATGACTGGAGTAATGAATTTTGCTGCATTGTATAATTGATGAACAAGGTCTTGAAATATAATAGTACCAAGTAATTACAAATATGCTCTTGATGGGTACTGAGAAGTTTATTCTGGAGCAAAAAAATATGGAATATTCCCTCAGATGTTAAAAGTATTGGAGTGGGAATTGGAAAATGAATATTAAAATAATTAATAATTAAAAATTAAGAATTAATAATTTTTGAGTTTAAATTTTTAATAAAGAGTTTATGGCAAAAAAGATTAATATAAATTTGGAGAATTTTCAAAATGAGATTGTCTTTGAGTGAGTAAATACAAATAATTTAAAAAATATCGATGTGACTTTACCAAAAAATAAGGTCATTGCTGTGACTTGAGTTTCTGGTAGTGGAAAGTCTTCTTTTGCTTTTGATACGATTTATAAAGAAGGGCAATTCCGTTATATTGAGTCATTATCGAGTTTTTTGAGACAATTTTTTAATTTGTGAACCAGACCTGAAATAGATCATTGTACTGGACTTTCTCCAGCGATTGCTATCGAACAAAATAAAAAGTGATGAAATAGTAGGAGTACGGTTTGAACATTGACGGAGATAGATGACTATATGAGATTGCTTTTTGCAAAGCTTGGGGATAGTTATTGTTATAAATGTGGAAAACAAATCAAACCGACATCTGTTGATCAAATCATGGATGAATTGAAAAAAAATTATATTGATAAAAAGATTTTTCTTTTGAAAGATGTATGAAATATTTCAGAGTATGATGAGTTATCAAAGTTTGTAAAAAAGAATAGAAATAAAGTAGAAAAGTGAGGTGGATTCACAAGATATTTGTTGCTATGACCTCAAAAAGAGCCAATAGAGTATTTCTATTTGGAAGATCCAAATGTACCAAAAGAGTATTTTCCACTCAGAGTTTTTTGAATTTATGATCGTGTGACAGTAGAAAAAAACAAATTAGACAGGTTGAAAGAAGATATAATTAAAATATTATCTGAGACTGAAAAGTTTGGAATTTTTGTAGACACAAATGAAAATGATAAATTAGATACAGCAGAAATTGAATCAAATGATGTTTTGTGGTTTACAGATAAAATGTATTGTCCTGATTGTAACGTGACTTATCCTGAATTTACTGCACAGCATTTTTCTCCAAATAGGCCTGAGTGAGCTTGTATGGAGTGTCATGGAATAGGGGAGGTCTTGCAGGTAGATTTCAATAAAGTTGTTGATCCTTATAGTCCTTATATGCAATGTATCTTGCCACGAAGAGATAGTACTTTTTGACAAATAGTTTTGCACAAATTAGCTGAAAAGTATTCTATGGATCCAGATAAGCTTTGGAAAGATTTGCCAGAGTGGTTTCAGCATGTAGTGCTTTATTGAGATGAAGAGTTAATTCGCGTCCAACAAGGATGAAAGTATACTAGTATGAAATATGAATGAATTTCAGAAATATTGAAAGATCAGTATGTGAAATGACTTCTTACAGTCGATTTTCAGGCAATGCTGGATATGAAAGCTTGTCCAACTTGTAATGGAAGGAGACTTAGAATTGAGAGTTTGAATGTCTTTGTTTCTTCATGAAAGAAAAAATATAATATTGCAGATTTGCAAAAATTCAAATTGGACGATTTGGTAGAGTTTTTCACAGATTACCAAAAGAGTACGAAAAAAAATAAGCTATTAGTTGAAAGGATTACAAAACCACTTTTGGATAGATTGCAAACAATACAAGATTTGTGACTTTGATACTTAGATTTGAGTAGAACCATGGATACACTTTCTGGATGAGAAATTCAGAGGTTGAGATTGGCAAAACAACTCGGAAATAAATTGACATGAATTACATATGTGCTTGACGAGCCAACTATTTGACTTAGTGATAGAGAAATTCAAAAAGCAATTGTTGCTATCAGAAATTTGCAACAGATGTGAAATACAGTAGTAGTCGTAGAGCACAATGAAGAATTCATAAAATCCGCTGATCGAGTCGTTGAAATAGGTCCTGGAGCAGGGGACTTTGGTGGAAATTTGATGTTTAATGGATCGTATGAAGATTTTTTGAAATCAGATACTTTGACTGCTCAATATATCACGTGAAAGAAAAAAGTTCATGCAGAATTTAATCATGCAAAATGAAAGAACTTTTTGAAAATCAAAAAAGCTAGTAAATATAATTTGAAGGATATTGATGTAAATATTAGACTTGGAGGATTTACAATCATTACATGACCAAGTGGAGCTGGAAAAACGACTCTCATGTACACAACTTTGTTTAGATTTTTAAATGATAAACAAAAATTTATTCAGAGTTTTATCAGACTTCAACTGCTCAAAAAATGAATGAGTTGGGATGAAATTATCTCTGCTCCAATAATTCAAAAAGATTTGTATGAGCATTATGAAAATTTAGCATTACAAGAATTCTATAAAGATTTGGCTGTAGATACGATAGAGTGATACGAAGAAGTAAAAAATACAATTTATGTGGATCAAAGTAGTATCTGAAAGACTCCAAGAAGTTGTCCATCTACATTTGTATGAACTTTTGATAAGATTAGAAATTTGTATGCAAATACGACTCAAGCAAAGTATTTAGGATTTTTTGCATCAGCTTTTAGTTTCAATTCGTGAAAAGGAGCCTGTCCAGCATGTAATGGATACGGATACAAAAAAGTAGAATTGCAATTTTTGCCAGATACTTATGTGCCTTGTGATCTTTGTAGATGAACTAGGTATAAGTCTGAAGTTTTGGATATAAAATGGAAATGAAAAAATATTGCAGAAGTTTTGGATATGTATATTTCTGATGCTTTGGAATTTTTCGCTGAAATGGATACAATCCGTGATGAATTGCAACTGATGTGTGATATAGGGTTAGGATATTTGAAAATGTGACAGCCAGCGCATACATTGTCTGGATGAGAAAGCCAGAGATTGAAACTAGTGAAACATTTGTTGAAAGAATTTAGATGACACACGGTATATTTTTTGGATGAGCCAACTGTATGACTTCATCCATCAGATATTGAGAAACTTCTCAAAGTTTTGGAGAAATTTTTGGAATGAGGAGACACGATACTCATGATTGAACATGACAAAAATATTTTGCAGTTTGCTGATGATATAATCAGACTTGATGATGGGAAATTAGTTAAGAATTAAGAATTTTGGAAATAAATCACCCCTAAATCCCCTCTTCGATAAAGAGGGGACTTTTTATTTATCAAAAAAGCACCCCTTCTTTTTCAAAGAAGGGGTCGGGGGATGATTTTTTTCAAAAAAAAGCACTTTTTCACAAAAAGGTCTGAAATACCAGTCATGACCGCGATAAAAAAAGTGTCAAAAATTTGACAATTTTTTTTTTTGTATATAATTAATTGTCTTTAGAAGATTTTATATTATTATTTTAATAACCTCAACCCCAACCCCTTCTCCTGACAGAGAAGGGGAGAAATTCCCTCTCTGTGAGCCGCGTCCGGCTTTAGCAGGAGAGAGGGTGCCCGAAGCTTGCTCAGTATGCTGAGGGCGGGTGAGGTTGCCTACACCACATTTATTCTTTAAAACAAAAAAAATGAAAAGAAAACAAATTTTAGCTTTATCTGTAGTATGAACTCTACTACTATGAGCAACAAGTGCCACAAGTGACTATATGCACTACCAAGATGGTACTATTTCTATCTGTGATCCATCAAGTAACTGAACAAGATGTATCACTATGCAAGACAAGAACCTATGAGCAAGTGAAGCATGAACATGAGTAGATTCATATTGAAAGCATTATCAACGATGAAATAATCATGGATTTTTGCCAGGAGAAAATTATAGTGCTATCTTTCCATGATGAGAGAGTACATGAGATACACAAGTAACAAACTGTGCAAATTATTGACCATCACTTGGTTGGTATGATTCAAATACATTTATATGGAAAAAGAGTGATTGGTGTAATCCAATGAATGACAACTTGCGATGATGAGCAAATGATAGTCAAAGCAATTATCAACGATTCGATGGAGAAAATAATATAGCAATAAATCCAGCAATAAATCCAGCAAACAAGAGATGACCATGTGAAGACTGATATCATGTACCAAGTATCTGAGAGCGATGAACTCTTTTGAAATATCGGGCAGCAAACTATACATGAGCATGAAATAGTTTAACTTTAAAAGGTGGAGCACCATTAAATTATTTTAGTAATTCAACAGCTGTAGGACAATTTCAGGAGGATTTCAAGATACCTTTCGCTGGTTACCGCTCCTACTACGATGCTAAGGGCGACAAGGTGGGGAATTACGCCAATCTCTGGTCGTCTTCGCCTTACGTAGGTGATGGCTACGCACGTTACTTCAGCTTGGCTCCGTATGGAGCGTACGCCAATAACTACGACAGTCGTGGAAACGCGTACTCTGTGCGTTGTTTCAAGGATTCCTACCTAAGTTTCCCATTAGTTTCCATAACTAACGATTCTACAACCACTACAATATGATGAAATGAACCAGTAACTTGATTACCAACAACAATGACAGTTACACAAAATACAATTTCTACAGCAGAATGAAAAGAAGTATTATGAGAAGTAAATGTAAACTTTTGATCTAATCAAACTGCTACATTTAGTCATCCAGTACAAGTAAATATTCCAGTAAGTGATTATGAGCAAGTATACATAAAAGTAAAGCATTGATGATCAAGTGAATATAATTTTGATTGATTGACAACAAATAGTAATGCAAGCTGTAATAACTGAAATGTAGTAGAAACAAGTAACAGATATAATTGAGATATAATCAATGTAGTAGATGGATATGCAACAATTTATTCATGTGCAGCATCAAGCTTTATAGCATTAGAAGTATCACCTACAGTAGCACAAATTAATCTTTCAGTCATTAAATGAGCACTTACTATCTGAACAGAGACATGAAATTTGAATCTATGAGAAGTAAATGTAAGTAATAATGCACAAACACTATCATGAAGTTTTGGAGCAAATAGTTTTTGGGTAGAGGATATGAAATGAGTAGAGAGTGGATACTATACTACGATATCAGTGACAGATTTAACATGAACAGTAGCAGGACATATGATATCTGCAGATAATGTATCACTCAAGACAGCATGAAATGAGCCAAGCTATATCACATGAGCTATAGTAAATGATTCAAAAGTAATATTCTGAAGTGCAATTACATCGTGGCATAGTGGATCAACACCAGTAAACTATTTCCAGAGATTAAATACAGCTTCAGAAGATGCGTGAAGAGTATGAAAATGGTGAGATGATTTACAGATAAAAGTAACAATTCCAGCGCATACACCATATGATACATATAGATGAACTATCACATATACTTTGTATGATTTGGATTCATAGTTAGTTGATAGTATTTGTCATTCTGAGCAAAGCGAAGAATCTAAAATCTGCCTTTCTTATCTTAATAAGGGGACTATTATATCCTTCGTCACTGCGTTCCTCAGGATGACATGTTGAAATAGAAAAAGCTGAGCTTATGCTCAGCTTTTTTTTGGATTATTTAGTATTTAAAATTTGATAGATATGAATTTGTGGAGTATTTTCATTCTAACATTTTTATTGTTTTTCAATCGTTTACTAATTTTTCTTGGGTATTAATGCTACCATTGAATAAGTAGAAATTATTTTCATTTGCGATAATATTTTCGAAAAATGGATCTGTTTTTTGATTATCGTAGATATTGGTTATCGCAGATAATGTATGTTTTCGGAATTTGTTATTTCAATTTATTGATTGTGAAATATATTCACTAAAAAATTTATTTGTCAGATTTGCGTTTCTGTTTCATCAATTTGGTACAACGAAAACTCGTCATTTTGTTGGATATGATTTGTTAGAATCTGTGAAATTTCAAGCATATAAAGTGTTTGTACCAGGGAAATATTTCTCTAAAATATCAAAATCTGATAAGAATCAAAATTTTATGTCAGAGTATCAATATCTTATAACACAAGTAGCAGGGAATATTTCACAGTTTTTATTTTGATTTCATAGCAATTCTACAATTTTTTTTAGATTGGTATAAGTATAATTGTTTTTCGATGTAATGTTGCTTGTGTCTAACATGTACGATAACTCTTGGTTATCTCAGATGCTTTTAATTTGTTTTATCTGTAAAACAAATAGTTCTGTGAAGTTTTCAAATGGGGTATTTCCATTTTCAAATAGTTTTATACTCATTGTATCAAATCACCAAATCATGGGCATTGCATATTTTTTTGAAACTTTTCGTAGCATTGAGTATGAAAATAAATCTTTTCGACGGTTTTGTGGTGATATATTTTGGTATAATGTGATGGCTGGATCGATAGCAAAAGGGATAAATTTATTTGTATCGCTATCCATTGTATCACTGAATAACTTATTGAAATATGGTCTTATATTTTCTCATATGCTAATATCTTTTATATAGAGCTCATCTAGTCGACTTGTTGGAATGAGTGCAATATCATAATTTTGTAAATTGTTTTTTATTTTTGTCTCATATTGATAGTATGAATCAATTTGCTCTATTGATAGTTTAATATCTTTTTCGAGTAGTTTGTCACTTAAATCATAAAATCATTCATTTTCCAAAAATCATGGTATTAATAGGGTAATACTTCATGTTGTAGGTAAATCATTTTTTGGTAATTTATCTGTAATCGTAGGAATGTATGTATCGACCATGTTATCATATTTCTCTGTTAGTTTTTCTTGTTGTTCTAGATTAGCAGCTTGTAAATTTTTTGTGTTTTTAAATTTAACGTTTCTGAACTGGTATAATCATAATCAACTTATAAAAATTGAAACAATTCATAAGATTAAAATTGTTTTGAATTCTTTATTCATGCCATATCATATTAAGGATTAAATTATTCATATCATTCATAATCAGGGAAATTAAATAGATAACTTTTTGGATTAGCAAAATTATATGTTGGTCTTTTGATAAACAATGTCTTTTTAAATTTATTTACTATTGATTCTCAAGTGATATAATAAAATTCATCGGCTACAGGTTCGCTGAATTCAATTTCATATGAGATATCTCATATTACTCAACTATTTATATTTCATTTGTTTATTTTTTGTGGCCAACTTATATAGAACATAAATCAATTATCTCATGATCAGTTTCCTAAAGCACTTATAAGATCTCAATAGAAAAACTTTTCACTTCATGTTAATCATTCTTTGAATGGTGTTTTATTTTCGTATACTTCTATTACTGCATATGTGTCGTTAAATATTTTATCCTCATCTTTTATACTTATTTTTGTAAAGAATTCTCGTTCTCAAGTATGTTGGTTGTAGTATCAAGAGTTTTCTTCTCAAGAATAAACTTCAAAAGATATTTTATATCTTCGGCTCATTTGGGTCCTTCTGTGATCTTTTCCTATACTTTCATTTGTGTCTTTTATTAACGTATAATTATATCCATCAGTAGATAGATTTCGATCTGTACATCTAGGGGTGCTGTCTGATGTATTTCGTGTTGTACAAGGAGTTCTTTCCTGGTTAAATTCTTCTTCTTTAACAATGTCTGTACATTTGAACCATCATATGTTATCTTTATATAGTGAACATTCTATGTCGCCTATACCATTTATTGGTTTCGCTGTTGATAGTCGGAATGATAGTCATCATGTATCAATTACTCCTGAGTCTATTTTTACCCAAAGTATTGATATGTCGCTTTCAGGACTATTAGATTGTCATCGTCTTGAATTTTCAATATAGATAGGATTTTTGCTTGTATATCGATATCTTGTTTCAGTGTCGTTTTGTTCTGATGGATTTTGAGAAAAATCACGTAACAATCCTGTTCATATATTTAGGTAGATTTGTTCTTCGTAGATATCGTCTGTAGTATCGTTTTTAATAGTTCATGTAATTTCTACCATTCTGTTTCGTAAATATAATCATCATTTTATCATTGCAGAAATATTTGAATCAAGTATTGTTCATCAGCTTAATCTTAAGTTTATTATTCAAGTATTTAATATATATGAATTGCTGGTATATCATGGGACATTTGGTCTTATATCTACAGCATTATTTTCTGGATCTTGAACTCGAATTCTATCTTGTTTTACTGTATGTCAATTTGTTATTATTAGTTTGTTTGTTTTAATTGATGAATTTTTTACATTTGGTAAGATTGAATCATAGAATATAAAATCAGTGATTCCTGTCGCAAATTGGTCTAAATTGTTACCAAATATTTCATTATTTCCGTTTTCTCATCAGTTCCATATAGATACATTTAGTCATTTTATTTGTCATGTTCCACAGTCTTCTATATTTTCTATACCATTGAATTCTATTATTTTACTATCAGGGATAGTGTTCCAGTATGTTGTATTGGTACCAGTATAGAATCCAGTACAACTGACATGGTACATTTTTACATATTTATTAATGTTTCATAAGTAGATAGATATAGTGCCTCAACTTGAATATTTAGAATACTCTCAACTTAAATATTTTTGATTTTCATAATTATTATTTTTTCAAGTGTTTATGTTTTCGTATATTCAATTTGAATATGTATAATTTAAATATTCAGTTCATGAATATTCTGAATATTTTGTTCATCATATGATCACAGGTTCTTCGAATAAGTGTGGCTTATGTACAGTGTTTATATTAAATATCATGTATCATGTCACTGAATTTTTTTCGTTATCGCTTATATTTATAGCACATATTATTCAAGATTGATACGTATAATAATCAGTTTCTTGTCGTGGTGATATTGTAAGAATATGTCCAGCCATATGTCATGTTAGAGCTCTGTTTTCAGTTCATAATTCAAAATCGTTTTTATAATTGAAACATTTGAATCATGTAAGGTATAAATCTTGGATTCAACAATATTCTCATTCGGTTACTCAATACAATTCTACAACATTTATTCAAGTGGATCGATTATGCTCTTCTATTCGTTCTCAGTCTAGGATATCTAAAGCTCAACTTATAGTTTTTCATGTTGTAATTGTTACTTTTACATCTGTCATTATTATATCCACAAATCCAGTAGTTTCGTTGTTGTACTTGTCTCTAGTATAAATTATTCATGTCCTGTGTAGTGCTTGTCCATTTGCATCTTTTCATGTTCTACCTACGCTTCATGAATCAATAATAATGTCGTACCATTCTTCATTCCATCAGGTACTAGTTTCTAATGTTAACCATCAAGTATTAAAGAATCCTGATATCATGAATCAACTAGCTCATATACAGTTATCATTGAGCTTTAGTCTAAGTGTGGTATCTCTACATTCAACTGCTCATGTAGCAGATATCATAATGTCTGGTCATTTCATATCTCTTGAATATGTGATTGCTCCACCATGTGATGGAAATTCAAGGATGTCTTTGATTATATTTGGGTTTATTATTCTTACAGTTGCTGAACATACATCTCATGCTGTACAAGGTATTGTAAAATCCATTTTGATAGCTCATTTTTCACTATCTATATTATCAAAATGAATTGTACCATTTGTTCTATTTCGAGTAACACTGATATTACTTTGTTTTGCTCAAGTAACATTTGCTCAAACTAATGGATGTTTTTCATAATTAAATGCAATTCATTCATTTGCATGAGTTAACCATTTTAATTTTGTACTAATTCCTTCGGTTGTTGGTGCAAGGCAGCGAAGATCTTCTGGCTCTATTTTATATTTTATATTTTCTCTACCCAAACGAGTCATCCATCTATGTGTTGCATAATATTTGTCAGAATATGTTTGTAATACGACAGGGTAGTGATTTGTATCTCAAGGCCTTAAATATAATTCTGTATATGAGCCGGCAGTCAATCATGTAAATATATTTGTATGGCTATTCCGTATTTGTTGCCAAGTTTGATTAGGCCGGCTAGACCGAGGTCATTCTGTATATGAAGTTATTGTATTTATGGTTCATGCTGGGAATCATCTTTCAGTAAATGAAATTATATCAAATTTATTACCATATGAACCATTTGTGGTTCTTCATCATATTGTATAATGAATTTTGGATAATACTTTCATTCAACTTCCGTCGCTTCGTTCGATTCCTTGTGCAGGGACATTTGATCAAATAAAATATCATCAAAAATATCACTTATGTTTTACTTTTCATCAAGCTGTTCATCAAGGTAATAATACATCTTGTTGGCGTTTTAAACCTATTCAGTAAGAGTAGTCTGTTACATTTATTACTTCTCATTTATTTCAGAAATAATAATCAGTCCAATGAATTAAGAATGGATCAGATCATCATGATAATTTAGGGTTTGTTAGACAGTTTGCCCAAGAACAGTTGATTTCACCTGTGTTAGTAAAACTTGTAAATATATGTGTTTTTGTCTCTCCACCATCGATAATTTTTTTACGAATATCGTCTCTAGGTATCCATCTTTGGATTCATCAATCATGTTCACACATTAGGTCTCAAACTCAGAAATGATTATTAGCTGTTCATGAGACAATTTTATAATTTATTTTTTCGTTTCAATAACCTGTAAGCATTATTTCTGGGTAAGATGCATTTGAGTACGTTATATTTACATTGTATGTATATGTTGTTCAATTTATTGTAATAGGTGTGGTTAGAGGTATAAGTTCTCAATATATGTTTTGTCAAGAAAATGTATAGCGATCAACATTCCGTCGTAATTCAATATTTCCTAAATATTGTATATGTGAAAAATCATCATCACCAACATTATAAGATCATTCCTCGGCTCCCATCTCATTAATTATGTTCATATCAAAGTTTGCAAAGCTTTCGTTTGATATTGAAAGAGTCCGTGTGTTGTCTCATAAGTAAGTTCAAATTGCGTTGAAGTTTTTTTTCGTTGCTACATAAGTTTCTGTAATAGATCAAGTACAATAATATTTTGTGTTTGGACCGTTGGGTGTGTTAACTCGACATACTCACTCAGTTCATCATTTACATTTATATTCGCGTTTTAAGTATTCTGTATTTCCTTTTACAATTCTATAAAAACCTGATATTCTTTCAAACTCGTTGACAGTTATGTTGTTTTCGGAACCATAAGTTAATTCAACATGGTTTCATATATTACTTAATCATTCTTGTATGAATATGTTTTCGCCATTGAAACCTCCATTATTGTCATATATGGCTATATGATCAAATGTGTTGTTATTGGATCAATTAATTACCTCTATTCATCTGTTGTTTTGGTATATTGAACTATTATATAGGATGTTGTTTGTTGATTTATTATATATTATTCATTTATTATTCCTATATATTTGACTGTTGTTTATTGCAATTTTATTTGAATTTGTATCTTGTTGTATTCATATGTTATTATTAAATGATTGAATGTTGTTTAATATTATACTATTACTACTATTTGATACACGAATTCATATGTTATTATTGTATACTTTTACTACATTTAGTGTTATATTTTTTTTATTATTATCTATTTTGATTCAATTTTGATTTTGAGAAAATCAATTTCATTTTATTGAAATATTATCCAATACTACATTATTTCCGTCAATGGTTATTGTTTTGTTTAATGTCGTATCTCTTCAATAATATGGTGTCATGATTAGAGAACCTGGTGCAATAGGTTCGACATTAGTTTTACTTATTATGGCCGAACAACTTTTAACATTTATATTGTTAGGTAAATTTACTCATGTATTTGTTAATACATATATTGTGTTTGCTGATAGAGTACTAGGAAGACTTGATACTGTTTCAACAGTTATATTTGTACATGAGTTTGAATTATAATTGCTCCATCATTTTGTATATGCTGTGTTATATCCTGCTCAATTACTTTCGTTATATAAAGTATCTTCATATCAGAATATTGCACATTTTATTTGTGATTTAGTCGGTCCACCTTTTTCTTTATTCATTATCCAAAAATCAGGAGTAATGAAGTAGTCGTTATCTCGTCAACTTAGACATGGTTCTCCACCTTCCACTCTAAAATTGATAGAGCGTGACCGGTTTCATATATTTAATGTTAATGTTCAACTAAGATGCCTATAATCATAATGTACGAACTTTATATTTTTATATCAATAGTATCAATAGGCTCATGTAAATGCAATATCATTTTCTGGTAAATGTCAGCCAGGCACAGTAATGGATGAAGCAGTTGTTGATAAACTCGTAAGATAACGTGGTGATGAAAAGATACCAGTCTGTGAATTGTTTTTTTCATATTGTCATGTTATGACTACATTTGTCGATATATTTGGTTTTGATGTTACTACGCTTATATCTATTCATGGATTTTGATAATTTTCATATGGTATAACAAAAACTCCACTTTCGTATTTTTCAGCATTGTTTATCCGTATATCTCAAATTGGTCTTGGGATTACGTATCATGTGTATAGTATGCGTTGTGTCCAGAGAGTATTCGAGTCTTCTATAAGTAAATTACTTGTTAAATTAGAATGGTAAGCTACGCTACCTATAAATTTTCATGATAATGTCTTTGATGCATATCATGTGGATGTTGAAAGGACAACTTCTAATTTTGATGTGTCGTCTCGTTTCCATACCCCAGGTGCATCCTTGTGTATTCCGGCTCGGATAGCACCAGTATTTATTCAATTTCCAGATCAATATGTCCATTCTACCCATCAATAAACTCATTTTAAATTTTGATTTATATTTATTGGTGTAGAGCCTACACCTACGCAGTCATAGTATAATCATGCTCAGTTAAATGTTGTATCAGGAGTTAATCATAATGAGTTTTTTGTTGTTGATGCAGTTTCTGGGTCAATTCAAAACATTAAAAAATTTGTAAATAACATAGTATAATATCAATTTAACTTTTTTTTACAATTAATTTGTCGGTTTCCTATCTTTAATGTTGTGTTTGTATTTATTCATGATCATATAAAGAATGCTCAATATCATATATTGTCATCTGTAAACTGTACCTCAGCCCAATTTCATGGGTTAATATTTGTATTATCAAAATAATTTGGATTAATTTCTAATTGGAAAGCGTTTGCAACTTGCAAAAGGACAAAAGAAATTACTATAGATCATAATACTTTGTTTATGAATTTCATCTATTTTTAAATATTAATAAAAAATGAAAACAATACTTAATTAGTATTGTTATTTTCAATATTTTTTCAACAAAGAGTATTTATTTTTGAGATGACATTTTTTACCAAAATTATGTAGTATTCCTGGTATGCATATATGTTTTTATTTTTTATGGTAATTCTGGTTCAACTGGTGTGAGATTATCTTCTTCATTGTCATGCAAACCAATAGTATATTCGCTATCGAGATCTCATCTTTCTGCAGGCCAAGGATTTATTTCATTACCAATAAATTCAAATTTTCAGCTGAGTGGATAATCTTTTGAATCAACTCATTCTGTTTGATCTAAGCGGAAATTATATCATAAACTTCTTACGATACGATTAGCAACGTTCATGTTAAAAAATCGGTTGAAGTCCATATTTACTTCTCTTATGTTTATTGATTGTCTTTCTCATTTACTTGGTGTTGTGTATCATGAAAATGATAATCAAGCATAAACTCATTGAGGTCTTTTACTAATATTGTTGCTAGAATATGATTCTGGATTTGCGTCATTATATTGATAAAATGAAATATTTCTAAGTGTTTTTGTATCAATATAACTTGAAATTTTTGTTGTTTTTGAATTGATATATCGCATCATAGTATTACTTCATTGACTGAGCTTTCGAAAATTTCAAGCAAATTGATTACTTTTGGATCAAATTACTTGATTTCATATGAATCATCATGATGATGTGTACGTTGGGTATTTTAGTTTTGTCATTAGGAGTCATCTTTCAATTGATGATATGGCTCCATAATAAGCTCAATAGTATGTGTTTGTATTTCCATAAGTTGTTTGTGTGGCAACTATATTGTAATACATTGATCAGAGAATAATTGCACATCAACCTAGTATTATGAATAGAATAATTAGAAACATTTTTTTTTATTTATGTAAAGTTTATTGATATTATCAAATGTTTGGAGCTCAACATATTGGACAATAATGGTATTCATTTGGGTATTCATTATCACATTCTTTGCAAGTTGTTTTTAACTTTTCTCAACATCTGATACAATTCTTATATTCTTTTGGATTTAATGTTCAACATTTTTGGCACATTGAACTATTTGTTAAAAATGAATCCCTCCATGGAGTTTTATCTCGTTTGTATCATATTGGTCTGATAGCTAAATATAGAGGTATTCCTATTATTGGTGTTAAGAGAAATACAAGTAAAACAGATACTATGTGAAAAAATGAACTATTTGTCCTAGCTGATATATCTTTAGCTGTCCATATAATTGCTATTATCCAGAAGAACGCTATGATTCAAACAATTACTATTACAAGTGTCTCTGAATTATTCTCTGGAGTTTCCATTCATAGTAAGTTTGTTAATGTTTCCATATAAATAGTTAATAATTAAAAGTTTAATATGAATGATTTTTTAAAATAACATGTTTTTGTTTTTTTTATTCAAATTCTCTGTCTATTATTTTAATACTATTTCAGAACTTTTTTATTTCATTACGAATCATTGTGCTTTGCGACGGATTATTTATTCATCGGGTGATCTTTATTATTTTTTTGTTTTCGTTCTTGTCACTTTTAATAGAAAAACTATTTATTTCAATATTAATTTTCATGAAAGTTTCCAAAAATTTTATTATATTTATTTCTTTATCTGCTAATATTGTGGTAATTACTGAATAATTTTGTGTGCTTTCTCACTCTCGGTGTGCTTCTAAAAGATTCTCAGGATGTGCTGTTTTTAGTGCTTTACATTTGATGTTATGGATCTTTATTCATGTTCTACCTGTTTTTGCAATAATTTTATGTGGATAAACTGGTTCACATTCTGGGCAAAGAGAGTAGTTTAGTAGTTTATCATCATCGATAATAATACCTCTATTTTTGTTTCAAATAATTTCAGCAATTCTTTGTTTTGTACTTTGAGATTTTATTTCTTTATATTTTTCTGGGTATGCTGCTTTGATTAATTCGCTATAAATTCATTTTATTTCGAGAGCATCCAGAAGCTTTTTTTGTAAATCTTTTTTTTCATATATATTTGATATGATGTCATTCTTTGAATTCAAAAATGGTAATCCAAATTCTTTTAATTTTTCGTTTAAATTTTTTATTGATTTTTCGATTAATTGATCTAAGTTTTCTGCTTTAAGATACTTCTGTAATTTGTTTTTTGCACTTGGAGTTTGTAAAATTGAGCTTCGGTATTTGTTTGCTGTATATCTATACCTAAATGTATTTATCTGTACTACATCTCATGTATTTGGAACGTGTGTTATTGGTACTATTTCTCCGTTTACAATTGCATTTTTAAATCTCAATCAAATATCTGTGTGAACATAAAAAGCAAAATCTAGTACAGTACTTCATTTTGGTAATTCTATAATATCTCATTTTGGTGTGTAAACAAAAGATTCTTTATTCAATAATTCGATATTCATTTGGTCTTTAAATTGATCTTTTGATTCGCTTTCTGTATAGGCATTTACAAGTTCTTGTAGTTTTCTCATCCATTCAGCTTGTTTTTGATTTACTTGATTTGGGCTGTCCATATCACTGTATGCGTAATGTGCGGCAACTCAATATTCGGCGATGGCATCCATTTCTTTTGTTCTAATTTGGATTTCTACTGGGAACTTAAACATTCATAATATAGTAGTATGAATACTTTTGTATCAATTGAATTTTGGAACAGCGATATAATCTTTGATTTTTTTAATTAGAGGAGTGTAGTATTTGTGTATAATTCCTAGTGTAGTATAACAATCTTCAATATTTCATGTAATTACCCTAAATGCTAATAAGTCAAAGATGTTTGATATTTCATTAGTTTGATATTTAAATTTCATTTTTTCTCGTATTCTGTATGGACTTTTTATCCTTCAACTTACGGAAAAATTTTCCAATCATTCTTTTTGTAGCATTCTTGTAATGCAATTTATTCATTTTTTTATATGTTTATCTGTGCTGGCAAATCACTTGATTAGATAATTGTTTATCTTGTCAAAATCTTCTGGATGAAGTACTTTGAAACAGGCATTTTCTAATTTTACTTGGAAATGATATAATCATAATCTTTTGGCAATTTGAACGTATATTTTCATAGTTTCGTTAGCAATTTTTATCCTTTTTTCCATTTCAGGATGAAAGCTTAATGTTTGCATATTATGCATGCGATCTGCTAATTTAACAAAAATAACTCTTAAATCTTTAGCCATGGCGAGAAATGTCTTCTTGATTGTCTCTAATTGTCTATCTTCTCATTTGTATCTTACTTTTGATACCTTAACTAATCATTCACATAATGAAAGTATTTCTGGTCAAAATTCTTTTTCCATTTGCTCTGCAGTGACATCGCAATCTTCTAGAACATCGTGGAGCAAACAAGTTTGTATAGAAGCTAGATCTGGTTTTAGTTCCATAAGTATTAATGTCGCTTCAACAGGGTGAATTATGTATGGCTCTCCAGACAATCTTAATTGTCATTCATGAGCTTTTTTTGTAAATTCGTATGTCCTTTGTATTTCAGATTCTACGTTATCTGCTTTTAAGTATTTTTTTGCTTTTAAAATAATTTTATCCACGATGTCTTGAGGATCTGGATTAAAATTTTTTTTGTAATCTAAGAAATTATTTAATTGTATTATATCCATAATATTCTGATATTCATTTGTTTTTTCTTTTCAAGAGAATGTGTTAATTAATTATTAACGGCAAAGATATAATTCATTAATTTGAATTTCAATGAAATGTGGTTATGTTATGATTTAGATAAAAAGATTTGTTGCTCTTTAATGAAGTTCGTCATTGTGGAGCATATTTCGATTTCTCAGTCTTGTCATCACACTCGGTAAACTCTGCTGCAGAAACGATATTCTTGGGCATAATGATCGTTCCTATAGTTGTTAATTGTAATCTTTCATCATCATTTGACGTTTATTGACATATCATATATTCAAATTCATTCTATTATTCTGAAGAATTTTCAATATCTACTTTCATCTCATCATAATTCATGTCATGATGTACATGGATTTCGCACTCAGTCATTTAAACATATTGCATATCTTGGATCATATTGATTTTCACATCATGTGTCATTACATAATATTATTGTGTTTTTTCAATTTTCATCAGTTTCTATATAATAATTTCATGTATAAAGTATTGTTTCTTCAAAGTGGTCTGGAAGAGGTTTTATACATTCATTATAATTAATACTTAATCGACATTCGTTGATTTTTTTTTTATCTTTATTGTATCTTAATAGGTTAGTATTTCTAGTTTGATAAATGATTTCTGTTCACTCTGTGGCAAGTTGATTTGCTATGATTGTTTGCATGATTCTTTGATTTACAAGTTTTGCGTGGTTAGCAGCTGTAAATATAGCAAATAATCATGTAGATATTACAATGGAGATTATAAGTATTTCAATCATTGTAAATGCTTTTATTTTTTTCATTATGTTTTGAAATTGAAAATAAATATGATATATGTATAAGTATTCCAAAGTAATTTTCAATTATTTATTTAAAATTTTTGATGACAGATAAGCTTTATATATATTGTATTCTTTGAGTAATAGCAATACTTTGTGTGTTGGCTTTTGCCTTGAAGCTTGAAAAAATGATGCAGATTATAATTTGAAATTATATACTTTGAACGTTGTTTTTTTCTTTATGATTTTGTTTTGATTTGTTGTTAAATACAAATTCTGATTCATCAATTCTATCATTTATTTCTAGTGCTAAAGTTCGAATTCTCTTGATTTTGTATGCTTTGTTTTTTTTCTTTTTTGTTTATCGTAGATCGAAGATACGTGTCGATTTTTCTAGCGATCCATTAATTTACAAGCCGTTATATTTGCTCTTTGTTCCATTGACTGTGATTAGTATGATTGTCACTATTTGATTGATCATCTTATGATGGAATGCGTTTTCTTTTTGAGTATTAAATTCTATTTCTGATTTTACCCAAAATTTTTATTTGCATAAAATTATTGTAAATTTTCCATATATAGTTTGTGCTTATTCATTTATTTCATTGTTTGCTATTACTGATTTGAAAGTGAAAGTAAATATTTCAGTAAAAAGTGAGAGTTAGTGATTAAAAAATTGTTAATTATTAATTTTTAATTATTCCTTTTTTCTGTTGAAAAAAATTTTTGTATTAATATTCTCTTGTGGAGAGTTTTACATTGAAACATTTTTTTCATGAAAGTAACTTTTCCAAAGAATATTAAAAAGTGATTTTTGTCATGATTTTCTATGCAAATTTGACCATTTTCTGTTTCTGTTTTGCAATTACTTCTGGTTGCTGCATGAGTTTGATTGGCAGTTGTGGCCTTTAATGCATGACAAAAGGCCGGTAGTAAGGCAGCATGAACTGCATTTGCTGTGATAATTTTGATATTTGTACTTTTTGTTACTTTTTTTAAGGTTTCAGAGATGAATATTTTGCAGTTACTTGCGAAAAAAATTAGAGAAAATTTTTTTGATGTGACCAGAAAGTTTCAATCAAATAATGAAAAAATTGATCCTGTAAAAATTTCTTTAAAAGAGTGAGAAGTGCAGGAAGCGAAACAACAAGTTGTAGAGCAGAAGCAAGAGCCTGAAGTGGATGAAATTATTAAGAACATTAAAGATACGGAATTGATTTAAAATAGTGAAAAGTTAATAATGAAGAATTAATAATGTGGAAAATTTCAAAATTATTAATTATTACTTTTTAATTATAAATTATTATTATGATTCTGTTTGATGAGGATAAATTGCATGAATATGTAAAAGAAAATAAGATTCAACCATTTAGAGAGAAACAAATTCTTTATGAGTTATATAAAAATCAAAATATTTCTCGAGATGAAATGACAACACTTTCAAAGGATTTGAAACAGTGATTAGCTGAGAAATTTAAAATAATAAATTTAGAATGTGAACAGACTGTTGAGACAGACGATACTACAAAATTTGCTTTTAAAACAGAGGACTGACACGTGATAGAGGCGGTTTTGATGTTTCATCGGAGTAAGCATTTTGAATGAAAATTAAATAGGATAACATTGTGTTTATCAAGCCAAATTTGATGTCCAATGTGATGTGCTTTTTGTGTTACTTGAAAATTAGGTTTAAAAAGAAATTTGGATTGGACAGAAATTATTTCTCAGATGTTGTTTGTAAATAATTACATAAAAAAAAGATTTGGTAAAAAAGAAGATTGAACATTGCGATCGGTCAGAAATGTGGTTTTTATGTGAATGGGGGAGCCTTTGTTAAATTATGACAATGTAAAAAAAGCAGTTGAGATAATGTTTAGACAAGATAGATTTTCTCTATCAAGGAGACACGTTACGATCTCGACGGTATGAGTGATTCCATGAATTGAAAAATTGATTTCAGATGGTTTGGAATGTATGCTTGCTGTTTCTCTTCATGCGCCTACACAAGAGCTTCGTGAAAAAATAATTCCAAATGCGAAGTTGACACATCTAGACAAGTTAATGTCTACATTGAAAAAATATGAAAAAGCTACATGAAATAGATTGTTTTATGAATATATAATGATTTCTGGATTGACAGATTGAGATAAAAATGCTCATGATTTAATATCGCTTTTGCGTGGTCAAAACTGTCATATAAATCTAATTCCGTATAATGAAAATCCTGTGATGGATTTTAAAGAGAGTAGTATAAAAGATATAAATAGGTTTAAAGAAATTTTGGAAAATTGAGGATTAACAGTGACTGTTCGTGATAGTTTGGGTAGAGAAGCAAAAGGTGCTTGTGGACAGTTAGGATATGAGAGGTTAATTAAGAATTAATAATTAAGAATTAAGAATGAATAATGTAGGCTTTTTTAAATATCAATTATTTTTAAATGCTCCGGGTGGTTGTCCCTACAAAAATCTTTATAAATATCGCTCCGGGTTAAAACCCGAAGCTAGACAAGCTATTGTCCCTTTGGGACTTTGTTGCTAGCCCTGAAAGGGCGATTTCTTGTGTAGCCCATGGTTTTAACTATGGGCGGTAATAAATAAATTAAAAAAAATCAAAATTGAGGGGACAACATTTATGCTGTCCTATATCTTGATTATTTGTTTTTTGTGTTTGGTAATTGAAAAATATTTAATACGGAAATGGGATAGGGCAAGCCCTATCCCTACAATATTGAAACTTTATTAAAATAATTTATCATGTTGGCCCAGGGTTGAAACCCTGGGCTGGATATGTGTCGCCCTTTCTGGGCTTAAATTAAAAAATTCAAATGTAGTCCTGGAGGGACGAGATTTTTTAGCTCAGGGTGTAAACCCTGAGCGATGTAAAGAAGGTGAAAAAATCCCGAAGGAATGGTATATATTGTGTGGTTATTTTAATTTTTTTTAAAAAGGATAGGGCAAGCCCTATCCCTACAATATTGAAATTATTTTTTATTTTACATTTCGCAAATACAAGAAATTCAATCTTTTTCGAGATATTCGATATTTTGTGTCTTTGTCACTCAAGCTAAATCGTCTTGGTATTTCTTTACCATTTCAATGTAATCTTTTGGTCATGAGATGACTATATTTTTTAATTCTGCTCACATTGAGATTTGTTTCTCTGTTTTGAATCTTCTAACTGATTCGATGATTTCACTAATTTTTTCAAATTCAGATATGATTTCTTCACTATTTGTAATATTCAAAATTTCTTCAGGGAAAGCAAATTTGTGGATTGATATTTCTGAATTGAATTGTTTGAAGTAGTTTTGGTAAATTTCTTCTGTGATGTGTGGTAAGTATGGTGCAATCATTTTGATTGTAGCAAAAAGTACATTGTACAATGTCCATTGTCCTGCTAATTTTTTTGCTTCTCAATTTTCAAATAATTCTGGTTTGTACAATCTAACTTTTACAAGTTCCAAATAATTGTCGCACAAATCATGTCGGAAGAAGTCTTCAAATGCTATTTTTGCCAATCCATATTCAAATTTATCAAGATATTCTGACATTTTTTTGATTGTATCATTTGCTTTTGCTATGATCCATTTATCAGTTTCAAGAAGAGTAGATGTATCAAAATTTGATTTTGGATCAAATCATTCGGTCAACATCTGAACGAAACTTGCTGCATTCCATAATTTTGTAACCAATTTTTGTCCGTTTTTGAATTCGTTTTCTTCAAATAACATATCTTTTCCGAGTTGTCATCCAGCTGCTCGATATCTTACTGCGTCAGCTCATCGTTGGTCGATAATTGTTTCAGGATCGAACTTTGCATTTCATTTTGATTTACTGAATTTTTCTCATTTTTCAGCCATTACAAATCCAGAAATCATGACATTTTTGAATGGAATATCGTTTTCTCTTAGATAACTGTGAAGAGTTGTGTATAATAGCCATGTTCTAATGATATCGTGAGCTTGAGGTCTCAAGTCCATTGGAAAGAAGTTTGTAGTATCAAATCAATCTCTTTCAAGCATTTTCTTATTAATCAATGGAGATAGACCTGAAGTAAACCATGTATCCAAAACTAATGTTTCTCATTTTACTTGGTCTGCTGTGTATCCGTCTGGTAAATCTACGCTTGGGTCTACTGGGCCACGATTAAGTTGTTCTTCGCTTGGTAAAATTATTTCATTTGTATTTACATTATACCATACTGGAATAGGAATTCCGAATTTCCTATTTCTTGAAATATTCCAATCTCGGTGTAGGTTTTCAATCCAATCGTTTGATCTTTTTTTCATAAAATTTGGATACCAATTCATTTTGTCATTTTGAGCTAACAAGATATCTCTTTTGTCCAATATTTTTACAAACCATTGGTGAACTGGCAAAATTTCTACAGGTACTTTTCATCTTTCTGAGATTGCTTTGCTCTGGATGATAGGAGTTCTGGCTCTAACTACTCACATATTTGTCAAAATCTCCATCATTTTTTCTCTGGCTTCATCTACTTTCAATCCATCTATTTCATCTAATCCTGTATTTATCATCTTTCCGTATCTATCAATACAGATTTTTGGTTCTAATTCATGCTTTTGGAACCAATAAACATCGACTTCATCTCAATAACTACAACACATTACGAGTCCCGTTCATTTGTCGATTTTTGCTTTATCATCTGGCAAAAGTGGTACAGTATCTCCAAGTGGAGTAGTGATCATGTGCCCAAAATATGGTTTGTATCTTTCATCATCTGGATGAGCAAATACAGCTTTACATGCTGGTAGTAATTCAGGTCTTGTCGTAGCGATTACTAGCTTTGTACCATCGTCAAGTGTAAATTCTATTTCATTGAAAAATTCATTGAATTCTTTTTCTTCTGTCTCTGCTTGTGCAATTGTTGCTTGTAATTTTGTACACCGTAATGCTGGGAAATCTTTTGAAATAATTTCTCATTTTTTGTACAGTTTTACAAATTCTTTTTGAACTATTTGTTGTGTAGAAAGTTGGATTGTACTATAAGTTTTTGTCCAATCTACTGAAAGTCACATTTTTCTCCATAAGTTTTTGTAGATTTCAACATATTTTTCGTTTGTTTCCAAACATTTTTGGATGAAATCTTTTCTTTCCATTTCTTTGATGTTGATTTTCAGGTCTCTTTCTACTAGTTGCTCAGTTGGAATTCAGTTGTTATCGAATCACATAGGATAATATACATTAAAACCTTTCATCCTCTTGTATCTAGCAATGATTTCAGCTTGGGTATATGAAGAAATATGTCATATGTGAAGTTTTCAACTGACCGTTGGAGGTGGCGTATCTATTGAAAATGTTTGTTTACTACTTCATTTTTCGTATTCGTTAATCTTGTTTTCTTGCCAAAAATTTTGTCGTTTTTTCTCGGATTCTTTTGGATCGTACTTTCACATGGAAAAATTTTACAAGTTAAAAATTCTTGTCAGCAATTTACTGACTAACTTTCTTTTTATTTATTCTTTACGATAATTCAAGAAAAATTGAACTTTTTTGGAGGTGCTATTGACTTTTTCTTATGAATTTCTATAATCAACGCTTGTAAATCCTAAAAATAATAGATTATGCACAAACAAAATGAAGGTACTCCATATATTGGAGGCACGATTTTGGGGACAATTCCTCAAAACCTTTTGGAGTCAGGATCATTGCGTGTTGATTCTGATGGAGAAACTGTGAGGTCTTTTTCTGATGAAGCTTCACAATTCTTGGAACAAAACAGGTTTCACAAAAAGAATAATTGATTATGAAGTATCCGTTTAAGGGCAAAACCGAAGATGAAAGTGCTAGAATAATTTCAAATAAATGGGATTATTCAAAGCCATTGCTTTTGAAACCGAAAGCTGGTTGTCAGAAATTGACAGAGTCGAAAATTCTTGAGATGAGAAATGATCCAAACGTTCGATTAGAACAATTGCCTGATGGTAGGATCCTTTCTTTGACAAAAGAAACTACAAACGTTTTGTTTGAAAATGACTATATCGTTGATATTACTTACATCGAAAGGAAATATTAATTAAAATTATTTTTGTATGGTTCCGCAAAGAAAGTACACGCAAGAAGACAACGCTAACGAATTTGTGAATGATTTCTTTTACAAATTTGGAGATGGCTTAAATGGATTGGATTTTCTTCCAAGGAAGTCCGAGAATGGAAAAAAATCACCAACTTATGAGGATGCTTTGGCTCTACAGAGTCACGAATGTCCGAGCATTTTGGTCGCAAAACGAGAAAATGGCGTCTTATGTACGTGTTATACTGCAAAAGACGGACATAAACTTGTTAAAATGGGCTTTTTGCCATCTTGTTTTATGTTGGATTGATCATTAATGTGAATTTACTGCAAGAGATTCTTGCAGTATTTTTTATTTGACAAATGTGTTTGTATCTGTATTATCATGAAAAATAAAAACAATTAAAAAAAGGAGGTTATAATATGTGCTTTCATAAAAATTACAAAATTTACTATTTAAAGCGTAGAAGCTTGAGAATAGTGGAAAGGTGGCGATTCTCCTCTGATTGTTCAGTGGATGATTGTACTGATTCAGTTCCGATTTTTTTAACTAAGAAAGTGCCATCGAGTATTGTGCAAGCATTGGCAGTCAAGTATCAATCATGTATTGTTTTTGATACAATAGAGGGATATCTGGATAAAATTTCTATTTTGAAAGTTTATTCTAAGACATTGGCGGAAGAGTTGGTTAAAAATTACAAATCTAGGGTTATTATACGAAAGTAATAGTGAAGACGCGGATCTTTTCTGCGTCTTTTTTCTTGAAAATAAAAAGTTTCTTGTTATATTGTTATTTGATTTATTTGTAGTTGTGATTATGAATATTATTGATTTATTTTTTCCAAAAAAATGTGTTGGTTGTGGAAAAATAGGGGAGTATCTTTGTGTGAATTGTAAGAGGACATTACAGCCACATATGGAAATCTGTCCTTGTTGTCATAGATATTCCAAAGACTATCAGACTTGTGTTGATTGTAAATCTATGTGATATTTTGTATTGGATGGGATTTTAATTCCTTTTTCATATTCGTGATTTTTAAAAAAGATTGTCTTAAAATTAAAATATTATCATAAAAGAGATGTTGTTGATTTTCTGGTAGATAGAGTGCGTCTCGCTATTTATGCGAATCATACTTTGAATTCAAAAATTGAAAAATGAAATGTGATTGTTTCGTGAATTCCATCACATTGGTATAGGAGGTATTTTACTAAATGATATAATCAATCATTTTTATTGGCAAAAAATTTAGCAAAAAAATTGGATTTGCCATACTGAGAGTTTTTGAAAAAAACAAAAAAAACAAAGTCTCAAGCAAGTTTGGATAGAGAGTGAAGATTGAAAAACTTGGAAAATGCTTTTTGTTTTCAAAATGAAAAAGCATTGGAAAATATTCAAACAATAATCCTTGTTGATGATGTTACTACGACTTGAAGTACATTGAATGAAGTTGCAAAATTTATAAAATCTAAATATCCAAAAATTAACATTCGAGGAGTAGTTTTATGCAGGAAAAATAATTAATAATTAAGAATTGGAAAACTTCTGAAATTGTTCATTGTTAATTTTTGATTCTTAATTACAAAAAAAGTGTTCAAAAATTTGCTTTTTTTAATATTTTTGATTATAATTGTGTAATGAGTTTTATAAATTAATAAAAACAAAAAATGCCAACAGATGAAAACAATGGAGTAAATCCTCAAAATCAGCAGTTAAATCCTGGTCAACAAACAGGTAATGATCAACAGATAAATCATAATTTAGTTTGAAACAAAACTGTGTCAGCACAAGATTCTGGTGATCCTGATGATTTTGATTTCAGTTTTAGTGATAATCAATCATGAGGATGATGAGATATACAGGCGCAAATGAAAAGAGAGTGAAGAAGTTGAATGTTTTTGAGCCCTGATGAAGATTTAAGGAAGAAAGCGGAAGAGCAGCCATCAGATAATGTAGTTGTACCAACAAAAAAAAGAAGTTGAATGTTTTTAACTCCAGATGAAGAGTCTGAAAAAGAAATAGCTGAAAATGATGGAGAAACATTTTCTTTTCATGATCAAAATGATCCAAATTGAGTTGATTTATCCGAAAAAGAGGATGAATATTTGGCAGGTATAGATCCAAGTGATGTTGAAGATGATCCAACTGATAAATTTAATACGCTTGGTAGTGATATTTCAAAAGAATGAGAACATGATTGAAAATTAGATGAAGAAATTGAGGATTTAATTTCCTTTGATAATAGTGGTAGTTCTGTAAAGAGTAGTGAAAGTATAAATAATTCAGAAGAGTCAGTAGCAGTTCCACAAGAATCAGTAACAGCTCCAGAAGAATCAGTAACAGCTCCAGAAGAATCAGTAACAGCTCCAGAAGAGCCAGTAACACCTCCACAAGAGCCAGTAATAGCTCCACAAGAACCAGTAGCAGCTCCACAAGAGCCAGTAACAGCTCCAGAAGAACCAGTAACAGTTCCAGAAGAGCCAGTAACAGCTCCAGAAGAGCCAGTAATAGCTCCAGAAGAACCAGTAGCAGCTCCACAAGAGCCAGTAACAGCTCCAGAAGAACCAGTAATAGCTCCACAAGAACCAGTAGCAGCTCCAGAAGAGCCAGTAATAGCTCCAGAAGAACCAGTAGCAGCTCCACAAGAGCCAGTAACAGCTCCAGAAGAGCCGGTAATAGCTCCACAAGGACCAGTAATAGCTCCTGAAGAGTCAGTGGAAAATTCTCAAAGTGAAAAAAATTGGTTAGATGAAGAAGATCAAAAAGTAAACGACACTTTTTGAACATCAGATAATTTAGCTAATGAAAATATTATTAAAGATATTGATATGTCTCCTGAAAATGTGGCAGAAAATGTTGAAAATGTAATTACATGAGATGTTGTTAATACTAATGTGGTTAATAATGATTTAGCAGAAGAAAATAATTTAACAAATGTATGAAATGATTTGCATGTAGAAAATTTAGGTACAGATGTCGTTGAAAATAGTAATGGTGATTTAGTTTCCGATTTGTGAAAATGAAATGTGTCAAATCAACAATATGTTCCAAATGAAGCTGAATTTTCGCAAATGTCTAATCTATTAAATTCATCAAGTACTGGTCCTATTGATTTAGATAATATTAATAATCCAGTTCAAAATATACCAAATCAAGATCCAGTTAATGATTTTGTAATTGATGTTCCAACAAGTACAGAAAATCAGATAAATTTACAAATAGATTCAATACCAGTGGAAAATTGAGTAGAAACTAAAGTAGAATCTAATCAAGTAGAATCAGATAATAATGTGGCTGAGCAAGCACAGTGAACAATAGATTTAGATAAGATTCAGTGATGAATTTCTTTGGATTCTATGATAGATAATGATATTCAAGATATTCATGTTCAACCACAACAAAATGAATCTGTATGACAGCAAAATCAGTCTGCTGATGTAAATCAGGATAATGTATGCGAGCATCAGCCTATACCTGTTAAGAAACATAAAAAACAATCATGATTTATAATTTTATGAGTGTTTGGTGTCTTGCTTGTGGCTTGATTTATTGTATATAAAATGTTCCCAGATAAAATTGTTAATCTTTTTAAACATGATATTGTTGTAGAATATTTAACTTGAAATGAGAATAATAATGGAGAATGAAATGAAATAAATGATGATGAAAATCAATGATGAACGAATGCTGATGAATTTGATTTATGACAACAGTGAGAAAATAGTGAAGAACAATGAAGTGGAGAAGTATGAGAAGAGGTAGATCCTAATAGTTTAGCATGACTTTTGGAATGATATGTAGATGATAATGATGAATCAAAAGAGTTAAGTGGTGATAATAATCAATGAAATGAAAATCAATGAAATGTCGGAATAAATGATGGTGAAGGAAGTGATTTAAATGATTGAAGTAAAGAAGAAAATCAGAATGTAAGTGAAGAATGAGAATTTGATCCATTTTCTGAGATGAATGCTTTGCTTGGTGTAGATGAAGAGAATAAGTCTAAATTAAACAATTATATATCAAAATGACAATATTATGTTGATTGGTGAACTGAAAATTCTAATTCAGTTGCTAAAAGATATTGAGAAGTAATATTAACTTCAGCACAAGAACAATTAACAAAACTTGAAAATTGAGAAGAAATAGATACTACTTTGTTTGATAGATTTGATAATTATTTGAAAGTACTATCAGATTTAGAGAATAATAATTAGTTTTTTTATGGATAATTGAACCATAAAAGCACAGATATCTTCAAAAAATAAATTGGAAAGTTTGTATAGTTTGGACTCATTGTTGGATAAGTTCCTTAATTATCTTGAATTTGAAAAAAATAATAGTCCAAAGACATTGGAAAACTATAGTTTGTGGCTAAATAGATTTGTGAGTTATATATGAAATATTGATGTCAGAGAAATCAAAGCTATGCATATTTTGGATTATAGGATGTATTTAAATCAGCTTTGATTATCGAAAAAGACCGTAAATTATCATGCTGTAGCTTTGAGGTCTTTTTTCAAATTCTGTTTGAAAAATGATATTGATTGTATATCTCCGGATAAAATTGAATTGGCAAAAATGCCAACAAGGGAAGTAAATTTTCTTACTCAAGAAGAAGTACAAAAGATATTGGATGCTCCATATGAATATGAAAAAAATGATTTGATTAGAAAAAGAGATTTAGCTATTTTGAATATACTTTATGGTACTGGGCTCAGAGTAACTGAGCTTATCGGTCTAAAAAGGTCTCAGCTAAATTCTGAGACAAAACAGTTTTCTGTAATGTGAAAATGATCAAAAATTCGTGCAATATTTATGACAGAGAAAGCAAAAGAAGCTTTGGTTGATTATCTGAAAGCAAGATCAGATGATTCAGAATATTTGTTTATTAGTTTATCTCAAAATAGTAGAGGACAGAAGTTATCTAGGAATTCAGTAGAGGAAATTGTGAAAAAGTATAAAAATTTAGCGTGAATTAAGAAAAAAGTGACACCACATACATTGAGACATAGTTTTGCTACAGCATTACTTCAGAAATGAGCTGATTTACGTGCTGTACAGGCGTTACTTGGACACTCAAGTATTACTACGACACAGATATATACTCATGTTGATGATAAGTATTTGAAGGGAGTGCATGATCTATTAGATGGTTAATAATTTTTAGATTTTCTTATTTGCCTCCGGCGGGTTACTTTTGTACGGAGCTACAAAAGTAACCAAAAAAGCTCTTATCTGGCATGCCAATTTCAGCAAGCGATGTCCTGTATTCCATATTTTTATATTGAATACGAAGCTCACTCGCATAGGCTCGTTCGCCTACTTATGAATATTTATTTTTAGACTGGCTTGAACAGCTTGCAAGTGAAATTGCATGAGATTAAGATTTTTATTATGAATAATTTTTCGCTGACGCCTTTTATTTTCTGATCTTGCAATTTTTTTTGGTTGGATTATATATTAGTGAAATTTTTTTATGAAAAAAAGGATGCCGAAGCACCCTTTTGTGGGATGATAATAATCATCTCCAGATGTTTTGTGTCCTGTCAGGGCCGTAGGAAACGAGCTTTATAGGTACGCCGACATAATTCTCGATAAATTGGATATAATCCTCGAGCTTTTGCGTGATCTTGCCTTCGATTTTCTGTTGCCAGCCAGGAAACTCCGTATAGACGGGTTCCATGGTTTCGTAACAGGCTGCGAAAGGCAATTGTTCGGTCACTTGTCCATTGTAGCGATAGGCGGTGGCGACTTTCAGTGTGGCGAAATCATCCATTACGTCTGACTTCATCATCATCAGGTCTGTAACACTGCTAAGCATAACGGCATATTTCAGTGCTGGCAGGTCAAGCCAGCCGCAGCGGCGCGGACGACCGGTTGTAGCTCCAAACTCATGGCCGTTTTGGCGGAGTGTCTCGCCTGTTTCATCGAATAGCTCAGTGGGGAAGGGACCTGCACCAACACGGGTGCAGTACGCTTTGAAGATCCCAAACACTTTGCCGATACGGCTTGGTGCAACACCCAATCCTGAACAGACACCAGCAGCAATGACGCTTGATGAAGTAACGAATGGGTAGCTACCAAAGTCTACGTCGAGCATTGTGCCTTGTGCACCTTCTGCCAAAACTTTTTTGCCTTCATCGAGGGCATTGTTGATGTAGTATTCGCAGTCGATGAATTCAAATCGTCTTAGATAGTGGACACTCATGAGCCAAGTCATTTCGTAATCAGCAAATGAGTTTCCATCCAGACAGATTGTATTGATGTCGGTTCCCAATGAATCGATACTATCCATATGCTCTTTTTTCAGACTTTCGTATTTGTTGTAAAAGTCTACTGAGCAGATGTCACCGATACGTATTCCTTTGCGGGCTGTTTTATCGGTGTAGGTCGGTCCAATGCCTTTCAGCGTGGAACCGATTTTTTGGCTGCCTAGAGCTTTTTCGTTGGCAGCATCCAGTGCACGGTGTGTCGGCAGTATAAGATGTGCTCTGTTTGCAATTTTCAATGTGTTACGCAAATCAAAGCCAGCTTCTTCCAGTGCTTCAACCTCAGCTTTGAGGATTACTGGGTCAATTATGACTCCGTTTCCGATGATGTTGATGCAGCCTGGAGTGAGTACGCCTGAAGGAATGTTGTGAAGTACAAACTTTTTCCCTTCGAATTCGATAGTGTGTCCTGCATTTGGACCACCTTGAAATCTGGCCACGATGTCGTAGTTTGGTGTGAGAGTATCTACGACCTTGCCTTTCCCTTCATCTCCCCATTGCAAACCAAGGAGAATGTCGATTTTGTTCATGTTTACTTTTCCTTTCTGTTTTATTTTAGTTTGAAAATTTTAATTAAGCAAAAATTGAATATAGATAAAAAATATCTAAAGTCAATACGTGTTAAAGTAAAATATCGATATGGAAATTAGTAGCTTTTTAGTGCAGCAATCCTATCTTCAATAGATGGGTGAGTGGAAAGTAGATTTGAAATTCATTTTTTTAATTTTGGAATTGGATTTTCGATACACATTGCAGCTACTGTGTCTCTCTGTATTGATTCTACAGCAGAGTCTGTACTGATTTTTTGAAGAGCGGAAATCATGGCGTCTTTATCTTTTGTTAATAGTACGCTTCAAGCATCTGCTAAGTATTCTCTTTTACGAGATATGGCAAGTCTGATTAGTGGATAGAAGATGTATCATAAGATTAAGCAAACTCATCAGACAATAGGTAATATTAGTTGAAGCTTTGATTTGCTATTACTATTTCTTCATATTCATCGTCTTAAAATATATGATCCTATGGTAGTTAAAATTCATATGTAAATTACTATTACAGCCATAAGTCTGCAGTCTCTATTTGCAATATGGGTAAGCTCATGTCATGCTACGGCTTCAATTTCTCTATCTTCAAGCCTATTAATTAGTCATGTAGTAAATACTACTCGTGAATCTTTTTCACTTCGTCATGTGGCAAAAGCATTCATACTATTGTCTTGTATGATTCAAATTTTAGGAGTTTTTAATCATCTTGAAATACATAAATTTTCTACTATATTGTAGATTCTGGGATTATCTTTTCTCTCTAATTCTTTTGCTCATGTATAGCTAAATATAATTTTTTTTTGCAAAAACAGAGAAATCGTTCAAATTATGGTGACTATGACTGATAATGTTAGAGAAATATCTATAGCATTTTGTGCTATATCTGTTGTGCTTTCTCATTTTCATATTATTTTCATGATAATATATGTAATGAGAAATAATAATACAGGAAAACAGATAAGCAATAGTACTGTTTTTGCTTTATTGCTCGATATAGATTTTTGGATTCACATTTGTATTTTAAATGTATTTTAATTAAAATTGAACTTTTGGAGCTTTCTTTTCTTCTTCATTTTCGATAGTGAATGAATCTTGATTACCAAATCCAAATAATTTTGCAATTATATTGTTTGGAAATACTTCTCTAGATGTATTGTAGTCTTTCACACTAGAATTGTAAAATCTTCTAGCAGCAGCTATTTTATTTTCTATGTCTGACAATTCTGTTTGTAATTGGATGAAGTTTTGATTTGCTTTTAATTCTGGATAATTTTCTGCTACTGCAAATAATGTTTTCAATGTACTATTTAATTGGTTATTTGCTGCTAATTTTTCGTTTTCATTTTTAGCATTCATAAAACCAGATCTAGCTTGTGTAAGTTGGTTAAGTGTATCTTTTTCATGGATTGCATAACCTTTTACTGTATTTACTAAATTTTCTACTAGATCAAATCTCATTTTCATTTGTACATCAATATCTGCAAATGCATTTTTTACTAAGTTTCTTAGACTTATTAATTTATTGTATTTAATTATGATGTATCATATTAAAATAATTGCTACAATAATTAAAATACCTCATACTGAAAGCCCTCCTGATAAGAGTTGAGATGCTCATGAAGTTTCTGTTGTCATTTTTTATATATTATAAGATAAATTTACTATTTTTTTAGGTTAATAAACTTTAGTAAAATTTCAATATTATTTATTATTATTCTTTTTTTCTTTATAATCTTTTTCAAGTTTATCTATGAATAATATTCCGTCCAAATGGTCTATTTCATGTTGAATTATTACAGCATTGTAATCTTTGAGCTTTTTTGTTTTTCTGTGTCAATCTAAACTCGTATATTCTATTGTAATATTTTTGTGTCTTTTTACATATCAAGTAACGTCTGGTACAGACAAACAAGCTTCTTTTCAGATTATAGTTTCATTTGATTTTTCTGTAATTTCTGGATTGATCATGATAGTTTCACTGGCTAATTCTTGTCATTTTTTTGTTTCTTTTCGAGAAGTGACAGCAATCATTCTGATATTTTTTCATATTTGAGGAGCAGCAAGTCCGACTCAATCGTTTTCATACATTAATTCTATCATATCGTTTCAAAGATTAATCAAGTCTTCATCGATTTTTGTGATTTTCTCAGATTTTTTTCTCAAAATCTTGTTGTTTGTTCATGTTTCTATTGTATAGAATTTTGATAGTGTTGATTTCATTTTAAGGTTGAATATTTAAATACTTTTTATTCATAATCTTGTCTCCCTTTTTAAAGTAGAGGAATCGTTTGCGGTGGAGAATCTTTAAGTTGTCCTCCTTTTTAAAGAGGGGGGCCACGAAGTGGTGGAGGATTTTTATATATCTTTTTACTTGCCTTCGGCGGGTCACTTTTGTCCAGAGCCACAAAAGTAACCAAAAAGGCTCTTATCAGGCATGTCAATTTCAGCAAGCGATGTTTTGTATTTCATGTCTTTGTATTGAATACGAAGCTCACTCGCATAGGCTCGTTCGCCTATTTACGAATAACAATTTTTAGATTGACTCAAACAGCTTGCAAGTGAAATTGCATGAGATTTATTTCTTTGATGAAAATTTTTTGGCTGATGCCTTGTTTCTATATATTTTTTTGGCTTTGGATTGCAAGATAATCGTTGCTTTATTTAACTGGTGTAGGCAAGCGTTGTAGAAAATATTAAAACAATCTATATGTAATTGTTTTTTAAAAAATTTTCTCAAAAAAATCACTTTTTACAAAAAAGTCTGAAATACCAGTCATGACCGCGATAAAAAAGTGGCTGAAAATTTGATAAATCTCTTTTTTGGATTATAATTAATTGTCTTTAGAAGATTTTATATGTCTAAATATGTTGGACAAATCCAAAATTTGTAGCAACCCCCTTGTCCTTCGGACACTCCCCCTATCAGGGGAGAAAATCCCTCTAGCCTACGGCGAATGGCCCCCTTTCAATAAAGGGGGACAAAAAAGAAACTATTTATTCTTTAAAATAAAACAAAATGAAAAAAACTAAACTTTTAGCATGAGCAGTAGTAGCAGCAATCTGAGGATTGGCAATGACTAGTATTGCAAGTGCAGTTACAGTGACACACTATCCAAATAGTGATGTAGAGTATACATTAAATTGAAATGAACATTTTACAGCTTGAACTATCACTATCGTAGATTGAGATGATATAATAACCATTCTTGATAGAAATCTCTGAGCAACAGCAGCAGGAACAGGATGTGAAGATCCAGATTTTTTGAATGTTTGTTCTGGATGAGATGCAACTTATTGATATCATTTTCAATGGTGAAATAATTATTGATTTGATCCAATGGATGATAGTATAACAGCAAATTCAGTGACAACCAAAGAACCATGGTTGATAGAGTATTCAAATAAATGATATGTTTGAAGCGTTTTTATAAAATCGACTGCTGTGCCATATGATTATCGGTCGGATAATGGAAATCATTATGATGTGTGGTGATGATTGGCAAGTGATGTGCCAAATTACGATAATAATTGAGTATGGAAGATTACTAATTGAACTGGTAGGCAATGACCATGTCCAAGTGGTTTTCATGTCCCAAGTTATTGAGAATTATCAAAATTATGGAGCATGTTTAATAATTCAGTAAGTGAAATACATAGAAACTTATTGTTGCCGTTTGCTGGTTATCGCTGATTTAGTGATGCTATAGTCTATAATTTATGAACATGGGCAAATGTTGATACATCATCACCAAATGTTTCGCTTTCGACACAAGCAATTTCTCCGTATAATAAATGAACATCTTTAAGTGTAACTTGAGCAATTGGTATTTGATCAGCCTGACGTGCAAATGGTTCTTCCGTTCGTTGTTTTTATAATTCTTACGAAACTTACACTAAGTCAAACCCTGGCGAGATGTCTGCTCAAATTAATCTTTCAGTAATCAAATGAACACTAATAATCTGAACAAAGACATGAATCTTGAATCTATGAGAAGTAAATGTAAGTAATAGTGCACAAGAATTATCATGAAGTTTTGGAGCAAATAGTTTTTGGGTAGAGGATATGAAATGAGTAGAGACTGGATATTATACTACAATATCAGTGACAGATTTGACATGAACTGTACCAACTCATGTAATCTCAGCAGATAATGTATACTTGAAAACAGCATGAAATGAGCCAAGCTATATCACATGAGCTACAGTAAGTGATTCAAAAGTAGTATTCAGCAATGACATAAAATCATGGCATAATAATTGGGCGGAACCAGTGACGTACTTTAATAGACAAAATACTGCTACAGCAGATGCATGAAGAGTATGAAAATGGTGAGATAATTTACAGATAAAAGTAAATATTCCAGCACATACACCATATGATACATATAGATGAACTATCACATATACTTTGTATGATTTGGATTCATAGGATAATGTATGGTTGATAATACCGAAAAATTCCCCTTAAATTTTTTAAGGGGAATTTTTCGATTTATTTCTTGAAAATTATTTTGAAATCGTTATAGTGTACATTACAGCAATCGACAAAATAGTAGAGACTCTGTGTAATTCAACCAAATCGTGGAGGGGTGGCAGAGTGGTCGAACGCGGCAGTCTTGAAAACTGTTAGCCGGTTATCCGGCTCGTGGGTTCAAATCCCACCCCCTCCGCCATTTATTAAAACATCAATTATGACATTTAGAAATAAATGACTTAGTTATATAAAATTTTCGGTGACACTTGTGTTATTGTTGTGATTTATTGTGGTTATAGCTTATGCTGATAAGTTTAAGAAGTGAGTAGAAGTGGTTTACGTAAACACTTCTAATTTTGTACAATGAAATAATAATGAAAGTGCAGCTATAAATTTGGATATGGTGTCTTACGAAGTATGAGCAGATAATGAATGAGTGGTGACTTATATAGTTCAACCATGAGACACATTGTCAAAGATAGCTAGTACGTTTGGAACTACTGTTTCTTTGATTAAAAAGATAAATGGTATTTCATGACCTATACAAGTTAATCAAAAGTTGATAATTACAAATGAAGAAAATTGATTACTTTATACAATACCTGAAAAGATAAATATTTTGGTATTTGCAAATAAATATTGATTGGATATTGATGATCTTATGACATTAAACTATATCCAGGATGAGAGTGAAATATTACAAGAATGACAAGAAGTATTTTTGCCTATAGCTTTGGAAACTGCATATGATGTTGGTTTGATGGAGAGGCCAAAGCCTGTATATAAACCAAAGACAACAGTAACTTATACACCAACTATTTCAAAGCCTACGACAACTATTTCTTCGTCGCAGTGAAATAATTGAAATATGACAAATTCTTATGCATGATCACGTGTATTGTCTACATGGATATTTAATAAGAATATAAATAATAAATTTTATGCATGACATTGTACATGGTATATGGCAGCTACTACGCCTCAAATTTTCCCTTACATAAATGAAACTACACAAGCTAGACCTTTTGGAGGAAATGCAAATCAATGGTATGATAATGCTAGAGCTGCATGATTTTCAGTATGACAGACTCCTGTAGTATGATCTATTATTGTTTATAATAAGTGAGGTGGAAATTTTGCTAGTGCATGACATGTTGCAAAAGTTATCAGCTATGATTCATCTACAAAGCAATTAATAGTAGAGGAGATGAATTGATCAAATAAATTTGTAGTACAAAGACGTACGGATAAAGCAGACAATCCAAATATTAAATGATATATCTATATGCCAGCTACACCACGAACACCTAGTAATTAAGAATTAATAATTAATAATTTTTCATCATTCTTGATTAATAATTTTTCGTTTTTAATTATCTTGTATTTTTGTTTATTATTTTTATGATGACAAAAACTTTTAGTTTATATAATTTTTATTATGAAAAGAAAAAATTTTATTTTACCAATTATTGGTTTATTTATCGGTGTTTTATCGTTTAGTGGTTGTTCAACTCAAAAAAATTATGAAATGAGTTATGAGCAAGTAATTGCCTTATTGGAGAGTCAGAGTCAAGAATTTATGGATATGTTTGTAGATGTTGATGCACAACAAAAAGAATTAAGTGCATCTACAAAGATTGATACAGATGATATGAATCTTGATATAAATGTTCAATCACAAACAAGGGTTGATTATAGTTCAGATTTTACAGAAGATTTGTCTCTTTCTTTTGATGCAGGTGTAAAGGTGCCAGAATCAAAATTAGATGTTACTGTATCTTGAGCATTAAATTACTCATTGATAGGTGATGATATGTATCTAAAATTGTCTAAATTTTCATTAAAATGACCTAGTGCAAATGATTTGGCTATGGTTAATATGATTGTAAATGGATTTAAGTGACAACGATTTAAGTTGAATATGTCTGGTGCAAGTATGTCAAATGCATTTACATTATACAAGACATATATTGAAGAATTAAAACAAGTAGCTGATAAAGCTTGATCAATGATGGTTAATGAATGATCTGTAGTATATGATTGAATGTTTGATCAGTATAAGTGATATAATGCATGGAAATACTCTGTGGATGAAGAAAAATTTGATGAACTATTACATGTATACATGGATACAATGACAAATTTCTATTCATGATTCTTTAATCAATATGCAGGAAATCTTTGAGCATCAAGTGAAGAATTGCAAGATTTGAACTTTAACGAATTGCTTTCATGAATCACATATGATAACTTACAATGATATCTTGTAGTTGTTTGAAAAAATGATGTCGTAGAGACTATGGAAGGTGCTCATATGGATATAGATGGTACATGATTTACATTTAATTGTTATTATTGAAAAGATTGAATATTTATGGATGTAAAGACTGATGATTGAGAAAATGTTATGTCTATTTTAGCAGAGAAAAATGGAAAAAAATATGATGTAGATGTTGATATGATGTCTGTATTCAAAATTAAATGAGATGTAAAATTAAATAAGCATTCAAAGAAAGATTGAATTGATGCAGATTTTGATTTGAATCTTTCTATGAATACTGAAGGAATGGGTGAAAGTGATGAATCTGTAAAGGAAATTAATATTGATGTGCCACTTAAATGAAATTACAAGGTAAAAAATATTGATAAATTCACATTGCAAGCACCTAGTGATGCAATAGATTTGATGGATATGATCGGTGGTTATTTATGAGCAAGTATGGGTGGTGATGATGAATATCGAGAAGATGATGAATATGAATATTTGGATGATGAAGAATTAGAATCTGATTATGTTGAAGTTGTTGATGAGGTTGAAGAATAATTATTTATTAAAATATAAAGGGCGGCGCACAGAAATGTGTGCTGTTTTTTTTATACTTTTTTACAAAAAAGTCTGAAATACCAGTCCTGACCGCGATAAAAAAGTGCCAAAGAATTTGACAACTTTTTTTTTTTGTATATAATTAATTGTCTTTAGAAGTATTTTATATGTCTAAATATGTTGGACAAATCCCCCTTTGTCCCCCTTTATCAAGGGGGAGAAGAATAGGGAAATTCCCTCTCTGTTAGGAGAGGGTGCCCGAAGCTTGCTCAGCTATGCTGAGGGCGGGTGAGGTTGCCTACACCACATTTATCTATTAAAACAAAAAGATGAAAAAGAAAAAATTTTTAACCCTAGCAGTAGTCACAGCTATAGCAGGGACAACAATGCTATGAGTCACAAGTGCATATGAAGTGAGTTATCATCCAGAAGCAAATGTTTCGTACACATTAAATTGAAATGAAAATTTTACAGGAGGACTAATCACAATCACAGATTGAACTGATACTTATACGATCATGGATCGTAATCTATGAGCGACAAAATCTGGATCAATATGTAGTAGTGCAGATTTATGAGCATGTTGATACTATTTCCAATGGTGAAATAATTATTGATTTCCAACTGAATGAAGCGTAGCAACAAGTAGTACACAGGTAGATGCAAGTGGATATTGACCATGAAATTATTATTCTAGTTCAACTTGGATAACAAAAAATCCATGGAATAGCTCAGCTAATTATAATCTCCGATGATGAGTATCTGGGACATATGAAGCGATGCAGTGACCATGTCCAGAGTGATATCATGTACCAAGTAGTGGAGAATGGCTTGGATTATCGACTATGTTGTGATATGATAGAACTTATGATAGTAATGCATCAATACAGGCAATTAATAGCTTAAGAAATGAATTATATCTTCCTTTCGCTGGTTACCGCGGCTACTCGTCCGCTGGTGTGCGCTATCGGGGTACCTACGCGGACTATTGGTCGTCTACCGCGTATAGTGCTGATACCGCATACCGCCTATACTTCAATTCAGCTGGGCTCGACCCTCAGCATGGCTACAACCGCTCCAACGGTTTCTCTGTGCGCTGTTTTAAGAATTCCCCATACTCTGCCTCAGACCTTCCTAGCGAGCAGCAGCCTACAGTAGCTCAGATTAATCTTTCAGTCATTAAATGAGCACTTACTATCTGAACAGAGACATGAAACTTGAATTTATGAGAAGTAAATGTAAGTAATAATGCACAAGAATTATCATGAAGTTTTGGAGAAAATAGCTTTTGGGTAGAGGATATGAAATGATTAGAGACTGGATATTATACTACAATATCAGTGACAGATTTGACATGAACTGTATCAACTCATGTAATCTCAGCAGATAATGTATATTTGAAAACAGCATGAAATGAGCCAAGCTATATCACATGAGCTACAGTAAATGATTCAAAAGTAATATTCTGAAGTGCAATTACATCGTGGCATAGTGGATCAACACCAGTAAACTATTTCCAGAGATTAAATACAGCTTCACAAGATGCATGAAGAGTATGAAAATGGTGAGATAATTTACAGATAAAAGTAAATATTCCAGCACATACACCATATGATACATATAGATGAACTATCACATATACTTTGTATGATTTGGATTCATAGTTAGCTAATAGCCGATAGCTGATAGCAAATGGCATTTGTCATTCTGAACGAAGTGAAGAATCTATGTATGTGAAAATTGAAAAAGCTGAGCATTTGCTCAGCTTTTTATTTTCGTTGTATTTTTAAAGTGCCGTTAAGTGGCATAAACTTAATATGTGAAAAAGATTCTTCGTCACTACGTTCCTCAGAATGACACTATTGTTGCCTCCCTTATTAAGGGGGAAAGGGGTGGTTTTATTATTAAGATTTTTAAAATTTTTTATTTCATTTTAAATCCCCCTGTCGCTACGCTCCATCCCCCTTCGTAAGGGGGGGGACTATGTCTATCGTTGTTTTTTCTTAGAATAATAATGAAATATCTAATAGACTCCAGATTCTTGTCTGGAGTTTTTTTTGCTTGTTTTTTTGTTTATTATTTGTATGATGAAATAAACTTTTTAGTTCATATAATTTTATAATTCATGCAAAATCATAGAATTAAAACAAGACACACATCAAATTTGATTTCTCCAAATTCTTATAGTAGGAAGAAAAAAAACAATTGATGGAAGGTTCTTTTTAAGATAGTTTTTGTATTGTTTATCGTATGATGTCTTACATGATATGTATTATTTAGAAAATATGTGTTAAAATGATTGCCTGATGTGGCTCAAGTTAGAGATATTTCTTTTTCTCAAGCTACATTGATTACAGATAGAAATGGAAAAGAATTGTATAGATTATTTTCTGAAAATAGGGAATATGTAGATTATTCTGCTATTAGTCAAAATATGATAAATGCAATAGTTGCGGTAGAGGATCAACGTTATTGGGATCATGCGTGATTGGATACAAGATGAATTATCAGGGCAGTAATTAGTAAGGTTTTACATCCAAAAAGCAAAACACAATGAGCATCTACAATACCTCAGCAGCTTGTCAGAAATTTGCTTTTGACAAAAGATAGGACAGTAGTTAGAAAATTGAAAGAGATAACTTTGACAAAGCAATTGGATGGTGTTTTGGATGATATTGTTAAGGATACTAGGTGAAGATTACATGGTGAGGAGTTGAAACGTGCAAAGAAAGAAATTACTTTGGAATTGTATTTGAATAAAATTGAATTTGGAAATAATGCTTATGGAATTGAAGCTGCAGCTCAAACTTATTTTGGTACATCTGCTGCCGAGTTATCTGTTTTGCAGTCATCTATTTTGGCATCAATTCCAAAATGACCATCTGCTTATAATCCATATACTCATAGAGCAAATACAATTTGAAATTTAAAGATAGTAGATAGTGAATGAGTAGAGTATTCTTTCTCAAATTCAGGGTTGAAAAGCGAAGTTGAATTAAAGTTAAAAGAAGTTATGGATAAGGCTGATTTTTCTAGTAAAAAAGATTATTCATCATTTAGTAAGTATTTGGCTTGATTGATTAATTTTTCAATATATGCAGATGGAAAAAAATATGATGTGACATACTGAGTGTGAAGGAAAGATTTAGTTTTGTGTCGTATGTTTGAAGATGATTATATCACTCAGGATGAGTTGAAACAAGCTTTGTTAGAGTGATTTACACTTGAATTACATAGAGCTGGTTTTGACATCAAAGCTCCACATTTTGTTATGTGGGTAATTAGTTTATTGGAACAACAATATGATCAGGAAACTTTAAAAAATTGATGATTGACTGTAAAGACATCATTAGATTATGATATTCAGGAAATCGCTGAAAATTCTTTAAAAAATAATAAATCTGCGTTGGAAGTTTATGGTGCAAGTAATGAAGCAATGGTTTATTTGGATTCTATAAATTGAGATGTCTTGGCATATGTTTGATCTTATGATTATTTCAATGAAGAAATAAAATGACAAAATGATATGATTCAGAGTGCAAGACAAGTTTGATCATCAATAAAGCCATTAATTTATGCGCTATGATTTATGAAATTACCATTGACAATAGATACTCCAATTTATGATATTCCATTTAAGATTTGACCAGATAGACCAAATAATTCCGATGGAAGGTGGCTTTGAATTTTGCCATTGAGAAATGCTTTGGCGTATAGTAGGAATATTCCTGCTGTAAAAATGATTGCAGCATTGTGATGACAAGATGTGGCATTGCCATACTTGAGAAGTATATGAATGAAAACACTTTCTGCTACATGAGATTACTGATATACATTAGCACTTGGAGCTGGAGAAATTCCTATGATTGAATTGGCTCAAGCATATATGCATTTGAGTACACCTCAACCATGAGTAGTAAATCCAATATTGGAGATTAGGTCTAGAGATGGATCTTTGATTTATCAGAAATGAAATGAAAAGCAGGATCAGATAATACCTGCAGGTGTATGATATGTTATGTGGCAAATATTATCAGAACCAGGAAATATGCCTGAATGATGGAGAGCTGCTTATACGGTTAAATGATTGAAATTATGAGTAAAGTCTGGTACATCAAATATGAAGACTCCTAAATGAGATCGTGCTAGAGATGGTTTATTGGCTACATATACGCCAAGTAAAGTTGCTATTTTCTGGTGATGAAATGCAGATTGATCTGCCATGTATTCAAATGCTTATGGATGATTTTTGAATGCTGCAGCAATGAGAGAGTTCTGGTTAACATTATTAGCCAATAATTATGTTGCAAATGAATGAATGACTGAAGTAGAAGTTTGACGCGCTACTATTTCAAAAATTTCGTGAAAATTGGCTACTGATGCTACACCATCTGAGTTTAAAGTTACATCTATGTGATATATAAATACTTTGCCTAGTGAAGCAGATGCTGGGGCAATCCCTGTAGAATTTGATGGATCTTGTTGATGATTATCTAGTCCATATACACCAGCTTCAGATTTAAGACAGTGATATGTAATTACTCCAAGTTCATTTATGCCAGATGGAATGGATTTAAATGAAATTTCTGATTGGTGGAGATGGTCTACAAATTCACAATTATTATGAGAATCTGGATTCTCTTGAAAGGTCACTTTTAATTATCACAATATTTTATTGGAAATGCCACAAGAATATTGTGAATGAAGAAGTCCACAAATAAGTGAAGATATTCATATAGAAATAAAGAATCTGAAGGATGGCCAAAAAATTTCAAATAAACCTATGGTTTGGTTTAGTGTACAGGCTCCAAATAATGTAAAAAGAGTTACTGTAAGCATAAATGATAGAGTGATTTGATCTACAGATTATAATTGAAAATCAAGTGATATTACTGATGTGATTTCTTCTAATTTATGAGATGTATCATGAAATGGTGAATTAACATTGGTGGCTGTAGATAAATTATGATATTCAAATAAAGCTACAATAAAAGTTTCAGTAGTTTGAGCTGATACACAAGCACCATTTTTATTGAGAGATAATACTTATGTGATAAAAGAAGGTGAAAAGTATAGAGTAGTATTGTTTTTGAATGATGAGCTTTCTAGTGTAGAATGAGGTAGTGTGTCACAAGATGGAAAAGTATTGAAGAACTTTACAAAAAATTATGCAGAATTTTATGTAAATAATCCATGAGTTATTAGTGTGACAGCAAAAGACTCTTTTGGAAATACATTAAATGATACAATAGATATTACAAAATATATTCCAGGATATGAAGCTCCTGTAGTAGAAGAATCTTGAACTACAGAATGATAGTAATTTTTTTTGTAATATATGTATAATTTATATGATTTTTTTGTTGAAATTGTTTTTTTTGTGTTGTTAAATTTGACAGAAATTTTTTTTTGATTATAATTAATATTAGGTAATATAATTTGTGTAAGTTTTAATTAAGTTGCATTGAATTTATTACTATTGTTTCTTCGTATTGTTAATAATGATTTTACTATATAAGTAGGTGAATAATGGCAACAGTTGAACAAAAAATGAAAGAATTTAAATCAAAACCATATGATGAGAAATTGAAACTTTCAATGAATATTATAACTAATCTTAAGGATCGTTGAAATGTACAGGCTCAAGAAATTTATGATAAAATATCAAAAATGGATAAAGTTCCAGAGTCTGTGGTAGAAGCTATTTATAAAGATTTTTGTGATAGTGTAGAACGTATTCAACAAGAGAAAATTGATTGAGAATTACATAATTTTGATAAAGTTAAAGATTATATGAAAATTTTGAGAGAAAAAGAAGCACAAGAAAGAAGAGATGAAAATTGTGATTCCTTATTAGATTGAATTGATGATTTATAATTTAACAAAAATAAAAATGGGTATTAATATGGCAGCAATTGCAGAAGTTGCGGGAAGTACATTAAGTAAAAAAAGGGAAGAATTTGATGCATTGTCAGAGGAGGAAAAGGAACAAAAATTTCTATCAACAATTGATGAAATTAAAATGAGCCAAGATTTTCAAAATTTTGAAAGTCGATGGAAAAAACAAGGAGTAAAGAAAAAAATGCAATATTACAAAGACTGAGAGGTTATTAGTGTGAAATGAGCTGTTAATTATGCTTCAAAGGCTCCATGAACATTAGATGTCTCTTTGAATCCATTAAAAAGGCCAAGAGTAAGGTGATTGCCGAATCCAGTTACTAAGCATATAAATCCAAAGAAAAATATTGAAGAATCTGTTGAAACAAGTATTTATGAACAATTCCCTTGGTTAATGAGAATTGGAGTTGATTTTTGATTGTTGAAAAAGCCATGGACACTTTCAAAAAAGACGTTATTAAAAAATATAGCAACAGATGCAAATACCTTAGATAAAAATTTAAAAACATTTAGAGAAGTTTGTAAATATGTGCCACAACTTATGGCAATAGGAGCATTAATAGAAAAGTTTTTACCATATACGACATGGTATAAGGATCGTTGAGCAGAACTTATTCAGGAAAGGATACAAAATGGAAATAAAAGAGATGTAGAAAAGTCTACAACCTATAGTTTGTCTCATATGGAGCAAAGTATTGTAAGATCTGAGGTTGAATGAAAAAATAATCCAGGATGAAGTAATACTCCAAGATCAGAGAATGAGAATCCTGATAATAGTTCAGATAACAATCCTAATGAGTCTAATAATCCTTGAGAAACAGAAAATATAACAACAGAAGCTACACAGGAAGTATCAACACCATCAGCAGAGACATCACAAGCTGCATAAGTTTATTAGTTAATATAGAAATGGGATCACAAGAAATTTTAGATATAGCAAATAAGGCTTTTGATTCTTTGTCTAATGATCAAAAAAAGGAAGTGTTTTTGTGAATAATTGAAAAAATTGAAAATAACCCAAAATTTCAAAATGCAAAAAAATATTGGGATGATTTAGATGAAGAGCATAAAAGTCAGTATTATAAAGATGGATGATGATCTTGGAAATATATGACTACGTGACCATTAACTCCAAAAATAACTAGAAAATGAATGAAAATAAATGTAAAAGATAATCTTTATACTACAGCAAGTCCTTTAATGAGATTATGAGTTAGTTTCTGATTGCTTGAAAAACCAAAGGATTTATCAAATGAAAATTTAGTTAAAAACATAAAAAAAGATGCACGTAATCTTAATAGATATATAAAATTATTAAATATTACATGTAAGGCTATTCCAGAATTATGGGAACTTGTACCGTTTGTTACTGCATTAAAGCCTTATGCACAATGGTATGAAAAAAATTGAGCGCCATTGATGCAGGAAAGAATGAAACAAAAAGAGTCAAAAGTATCAGAGGGAAATGTAGCAGAGGAATTGTCTGCTTCAGAAGAAAATATATTACAGTCTAATGTGGTAGAAAGACAAGCCGCATAAAGTTAAATAAACAATTTTTATGTTGAAACAATAAACTATTTCAATAAAAAAGGCATTGGATATTTATCTGATGTTTTTTTGTTATGTTTGAATTTATAAATCAAAGTTTTTCTCAGTATTTTGCGGATGGAATTAAACGAAATCCGATATTTATATTGATACTCGTTTGATTTACTATCCAGATATTGAAAGTAGTAATTGATTCAATCAAGGTAAAAGAGATTAGTTATACTAGTTTGTTTGCAGCATGAGGATTTCCATCATTTCACTCTGGTTTGGCTACTAGTGTAACTACAATGGTTCGGCTAAGTGAGTGATTTAATAGTGTTTTGTTTGCTGTGTGTTTCGCATTTTCATTATTGGTGGCATATGACGCTATGAATATTAGATTCGAATCAGGAAAACAAGCAAAATGTATAAATGAAATACGTTCTAGTTTGAGTTCTGTATTATTAGGAAGTTTGAATAGAGAGGAGAGATTGCCACTAAAAGAGAGACTTTGACATACCCCAATTGAGGTGGCATGATGAATTATTATATCGTTCATTTTGACTTTTGTGTTGTATTATCACTTAGTTTTACAATAAAATATAGAGATATCTTATGTGAAATTATTTGGTCAGTCCAAGGCCATTCAAGAGATCAAATCATCATACAATAAAAAAGAATTTCAGGAGAGTGAAATTGATTTATCCGAAAATAAATTTTTCGATAAAGGCTTTTCGAATTGTAATATTGTCTATAATATTTTCGTATGGAATATTTTTTATTATAAAAAATACCTTTTTTAAAAAGGAGAATTATATTCAAAATATTTCTTATAGTAAGGAAAGTGTAGATGCTTTTAATGATCCATATCTTTATAGTGAGATATCTAAGTCTTTGAAATGAGAAAATTATTATGTTGTTTCTAAGTTGAAAAGAAAATCATTTTTGAATAAAATTAAATCAGAATTTCCTATGGTTAAAAATATGAAAATAGTGAAATCAGCTCCATATTCAGTGGCAATTTGGATAGATTTTTATGAACCTGATATAATTATAAAATTGTGAGATAGGCGCTTTGCTATTATGTGAGATTATAATTTTGAAATATTTAGTGGTAATACTATTTGAGAAGATGTTTTTTATGCAGAGTTGCCACAATATGCTAGTGGAATTGATTCTTTGTATTGATTATTTCATGAAATTAGCCAAAATCAGTTTATACATGATATGCATTTTTTTGCTGAAGCATTTCCTGATTATGATAGGATTGTGTATTTACCATGATCTTCAATGACTGTGATTATATTAAAATCTTGATTAAGAATTTATGTAAATAATCAAAATTCTTTGGAATGACAGGTAGAGAATTATAATCTAATAAAACAATATTATAAGGATTTTAATTCTTTGAGGACTATTGATCTTGGGTCATTACAATGAGATAAAATAATTGTAAATAAATAATTTATTACTATATCATTCACTATGAATTATAAAAATGATTTCCCGATATTTCAAAACAATTCATGATTGGTATATCTGGATAATTGAGCGAGTACTCAAAAGCCAAAATATGTCATAGATTGAGTTTCAGATTTTGTTTCAAACTATTATGCAAATATTCATAGATGATCATATGATTTATCTGAGAAATCTGAAGAGTTTTATTTTCAGTCAAAGAAAAAATTAGCAGAATTTTTGAATTGTAAAGTATCAGAGATAATCTATTCTTATAATTCAACATATGCAATCAATTTAATAGCACAGGCATTGTGTAAATCCAAATTTTTGTGAAGATGAGATTCTGTCCTTTTGTGAATTCGAGAGCATCATGCAAATGTCATGCCTTGGAAACTTTTGGCTGAGGAGTATGAATTTGATGTAAAATATATTTCTATAGACGAGAATTATGAAATAGATTGGCAAGATTTTAATAAAAAATATGATGAAACTGTAAAAGTAGTTTCACTATGACATATTTCAAATGTTACATGAAAAATATATGATGTAAAGAAAGTGAAAACATTACTTAGACCTGAGACATTTTTTATAGTTGATTGATCTCAATCGTTGCCAAATATACCGATTGATGTGCAGGAACTTTGATGTGATTGTTTTGCATTTACATGACACAAAGTTATGGCATATACTGGAATTGGGTGAGCGTATCTCAAAAAAGATTGGATAAAAGAGTTGACACCATTGATTTCGTGATGATGAGCTATCCAAGATTTGGATGTGGATTTTTATAAATTACCAACTACTGTATCAAAATTTGAGGCTGGAACACCAAATATTATTTGAGCAGTCAGTCTTTTGAAAGCACTTGAATATATCGAATCAATTTGATGAATGAATACAATACGAAATCATGAACAAGAAATAGTAAATTATTGTCTACCAAAATTTGAAAAATTTGCTGAAAAAGTACAATTAATATGACCAAAAACAAAGGATAGAGTAGCAGTATTTTCATTTTTTATACCACACAATTCAAACTTCAATAATGTTTGAGAAATTTTTGCTGAACAAAATATAGCAATTCGTTGTGGATGACATTGTGCATATCCGATTCATAAAAGCCTAAATATTCCATGAACATGTAGGATGAGTGCATATATTTATAATGATGTCTCTGATATTGATAAATTTTTTGAAGTATTAAATCAAATTAATTAATAATTAAGAATTAAAAATGAAAAATTTCTCAAATTTATTAATTGTTTATTACTAATTCTTAATTATTTAAAAAGTCAAGTGCTATTCTCTGAAAAAAGTCATAAATTTTGCATTATAATTTATTAAAGAGTATAATATTATTGTACTTTTTAATTTATATTGTGATTAATGGCAGATACGCAGACACAGAATACACCAGAGACACAGCAAATCACAGTAGATGAGTTATCAAACAAAATTAGAGAGACTACGGATGAACTTAATACATTAAAAAATTGATTGAATAATTTGTCCGCAGAAGAATTGCAACAAAAAGCTAGTGAGTTGTCAGATATAGAACATACGATTTCAGAATGTATGGAGGATTTATCTAATTTAGAAAAAGATTGATCGGCATCTATTAGTAGAGATCAATTGGATGGTTTAAGGTTACAGATAAATACCTTAACAACATCTAAAGATGCCGTACAAGCGCAGATTGAAACCCAAACTAGAGCAAAACTAGATTCATTGAAATGAAATATTGCACAATCTCAAAATAATTGAGAGAGCCAAGAATGAGGTGGTCAACAGTGAGATGGCCAAGAGTGAGAAAATAAATCATGGTTATGAAGACAGTGGAGTTGACTTTGGAGTAAAGATGAATGGAAAGAGCATCCTGGAAAGAATACTTTACGTGCATTATCATGAGTATGAATAGCTGCATGAGTATTGAAACTTTGAAGGAGAATTTTTGGTGAAAAATACGATTATGAAAAAGAAATTCCTTGATATAAAGACATGTCCAGGAGAGAAAAAAGAGCTGCAAGGAAAAGACTTAAGAAAGAAAAAAGAGCAGCAAGGAGAAGCGAGAGATCGGCTGAAAAGTGAGAATTTCGGCAGAGACCTTTTTGAAAATTTGTTAAATGAGTTGGTATATTCGCCTGAGTTTGATCAGGTATATATTATTTAGCACATTGAATATATACTAAGAATTGGTGATTGAATGATTTGTTTGATTGGACAAGGGGTAAAAAATTGAAGATGGAGGAAGCTTTGCCTCTTGTAGAGTGAGAAGTTAATAATTGAAAGACTCAGGAAGGTATATTTAGAAATAACTTTGATTGAATTAAGTATGATGAAGAATCTAAAACTATAAAGTCGTATTGACAGGAAACTAAGATTGATATAAAAAAGAGAAAAGTGGAATGATTAGATGTAAAGTTTAATGATTTGCCAGAGCTTATACATGCAGCAAATATTATAAATTGTTTAAAATATAATTTATGATGAAAAGCATCAGCAGAATCTCCTTTTGCACAGACAGATCATTGATGAGATATACAATTTAAATTTTCACAGAGATGAGCGAAAGAGGTAGTTAGTGCAAGTAATAGTAATACTTGGACGAAAATATTAACTGGTTTAAGTTGAGCGGCATGAGCAGTTGGTGGTGGGTATGTTGGTTGAATCCGAGGTGCAGTATTAGGATGAGCGTGACTATGAGCAGCAGGTCTAGCTGCGTGATCAGCCATTGATAATGATTCTACTCTTGGTCATGCATGTTCAACAATAGCGTCATGAGAAAATTTTAGGAGATTTATATGATATTTAAATGGAGTAACGAGGGAAGATTGATCTTCTATGTGGATGCCAAGAGAGCAAAAAGAAGCGTCGAACTCTCCAATAAAAGATATTGCAGATGAAGCTATTACTCAGTTGAAGAGATATAGAGTGATGCATTGAAAAAAAGATAGAAGTCTAGATGCTAAACGGGATGGAAATGATTGAACTAGGTATGAAATAAGCTCTTTTTCATCTAAAACACATATAAAAATTGAATGATGAAAGGTGGATGAAAATTGAAAATTAAATCCAGATACTATTACATCAATTACTATAGAAAAGTACGATAAGGATGATAAGTGGCCAAAATATGGAGATGGAAATGGTATAAAATTGAATTTTCCTCAAGGTAGAGATTGATTAATAGAATGTATTAGGACAGTGGATTTAATTAATGAAATGAGGTCTGAATGGTGACGTAGGTGAGCTGAAAAATGTCCTATTTATTATAGAAATTCTTCGGTTACTGAACGAATGTGATGAGCTCTTTCTAAGTGATTAAAAATAGATACAGAATGAGCATGATGAGAAGAAATAAGGAGTAAAGAAGATTTAGAAAACTATTATCCGACATTATTGGCAGATTTGAAAAAAACAGAGTGAAAAAAATCAAGTACAATTGAAAGAATGATTGAAAATGGCAACCCATGAGATTCTTCAGAATTCCTTTGTTTTGTTAATTGAATGGTAGATGTAAATGGAGAAAACTTTTTTCAAAAATAAATAATATTTAATAAATATATATAAAATATTATATGGAAAACGAAGCACAAATAAAACAATATATAGAAGATAAAAATAAAGATTCGCCATCTGGAGCTTTAGATACAATTAAATCTGAGTTTAATTCTCTGATTGGGAGAGAAGAAAAAGAAACATGAGATTGACTTAAGCTTTTTGAGTGGTTGAAAAATGACAATAACTTATTGAAGTATGCGGAGCTAAAGTCTAGAGAAAAAGACTTAAAACGATGAGAGAAGGTAAAAATGGAATTACTTGAATTGAAATTATCTATAACTTGTCCCTATTTTAAAGATTTTAAGAAATTTTTGGAGGAATTAGGTAAGTGAGATAATACATCACAATCACCAGAAAGTTGAAGTGAAAGCGTGGAGTTTCAAGGTAAAACTTTTTGTGGATTTAGTGTAAGTAGTATTTCATCAAGTTCATATTATAGAAATTCGGAAAGTGGAGTGACATGGTGTTCAAAAACTGCTCGTGAAAATGGAAAGAAATTTTGAATAGTTTTGCCGTCTTGAAATGCTTATGATGCATGAGAAAGACCATGACAAGATTGCAAGTGAACATTACCACCAGATAAGGTAAATGATAGGCCAAAGAAGAATTGGAATGCTATTTCAAATTCGGATTTTATTTCTTGAGCTAAATGAAATTATGCTGATATTTATGTAGAATCATGATCAGATTATGGACATAGAGCAGCAGCCTTCAGAGATGATTCTGGACAGCGGTATGTGTTGGATCCTTATACTAGGGTAAATTGAAGATTAGATACATCTCCAAAGAAATTGGAGGATTATATGAGTTGTAAAAAAATAGTAAAAGCTCATTTTTATGAATCAAAATGATATGTGCCAGATAGTCAGGAAGTCGCTGAAAATCCACAAGTTGAGAAAGCAGTCCAACGGGCAATAAATATTGCAGAGAATAATTGTCATGGATATGAGCGATGATGAAAATGACAAAATGGACAGTATGATTGTTCATGATTGGTCACGAATGCGTTTAAACAAGCAGGATTTGATGTACCAATTTCTTGAACAGCAACTATGAAAGAAAATTTCACAAAAGTCTGATTTGAATGGATATCTCCATATGATCCGAATAATTTAAAGAGATGAGATATTTTATTAAAGGATGTCGGTGCTGATGGTGAAAGACATACTGAAATATATACTTGAAATTGAAAATTTGTTTGAGCACGTTCAAATTATGATAAAACATCTTGAGATAGTAGTTGAAATGAAATTGCAGAAAGCAGTGCTAGTCGATTGAGTACTTTTGGATGGAACTGAGTTTTGAGATATAGATGATAATATCTATTTAATCTAAATACCAAACTTTGTATACTACATTTTTTTTTGGATTTTCTTTTTGGTCAGCAATATATCTTCTAAACCATGTCCTTTGTCTTTTTGCAAGGCGTTGAGTATTTTGCTGTAGTAAATTTTCCATTTCATTTATATCATATTGTCATTGTAAATATCAAACGACTTCTTTGTATCAAATTCATTGCATGGATTGTAAAGTAGGGGAGTATCATTTATCCAAAAGTCATTTTACTTCATCTACAAGTCATGATTTTATCATTTCTTTTATCCTTGCATTAATTAGTTTATTCGTCTCGTCTTTTTCTCTCCAAATTCACATCATTAATATTGGCTGATCTACTTCTTTTTCAAGAAAACTTTCGGTCTTAGTTTTTCCAGAACTATGAAAAATTTCCAAAGCTCTTACAAGGTATCTTGTACTTTTTGGATGAATTTTTTTTGCTTCATCTGGATCAATTTTTTCTAATTCCTTGTGTAAATATCCAGGATTTTTTTCTTCTAAATCAAACATTTTTTTCCTAAATTCAAAATCTGGTCAGATTTCTGGCATTTGGAAATTTTTGTAGATTGTATCAATGTAAAGTCCTGTTCCTCATACAATCATTGGTAGTTTTCATCTAGATTGAATTTCTTTAATTTGTCTTTGTACATCTTTTTGCCGTTGTCAGGCTGTGTACGATTCATCTGGATTTATAATATTTATTTGATGGTGTGGAATTTTATCCAAAATTTCTTGATGGACTTTATCTGTTCAAATATTCATTTCTCTGAAAATTTGTCTACTATCGCTGGAAATTATTTCTACATCAAAAAACTTTGATAATTCGATTGATAATCTACTTTTACCGGTTGCGGTTGCTCATCGAATTATTACTATTCAATTTGGATCTTTAGATACAAAATCCTGTATTATTTCTTTTGATCATAATACTATTTCATCAAATTTCATTAGATTATTTATTTTTGAAAAAATGGCATTTTACTACATCCTGTAGTGACACACATGATACTTCATATTAATTTTTTTCAATTTCTATTTACGATAGCAATTTCTCGTTCTTCTTCTATGAGATGATTAACTCAATCTACTTTGTATTTTATTGTGTATCAATAATGCTTAACATCAGGTTTATCACTTGGTAATTCTTTAATTCCTGATATATATACTTTATTTCATGCAATCTTGTCTAAGAAATTAGATAATCGATTTACGCTGAAATAAGTCCTATATGTATTTGTTTTTTTTAAGTAACTATCTGTGATGTCTGCTAAGCTTGAGAAATCTCTATTATTTATTTTGTCGTAAAAAGTTTTTATGATGTCAGTATATTCATCATTTACTATGTAGTTATTGTCTGGTACTTCTACTTCTATAACTACATTTTCAAGATCTTCGTGTCATATTTCTTGTTCAATTTTTTGATTCTCATTTGTTGGCAAGCTTTTGATTTCAGAAAAAACTAATTTATTACTCTGAAATTTAGAAGAAATAAATATTAATATAGATATGACGAAAATAATAATTGCGCATCGTAAAAGGACTTGTGAATACTTTTCGTGTTTTCCATTCTTTGATCAAGTGTAGTTATTATCTAACTTTTTACTTTTGATATTTTTGTGAATCTCAATATTTTTTTTCTCTAAAGTATCTATATCTTTGTTATGTTTTGATATCTTTGTATTGATACTATCATCAATCTTTTTTTCTTTTTTTGGTCTTCAGCGTCAGTATTTTCATTTATTTTGAATTGCTTCATTAGCAATTTTGCTTTTTAATTCTCAAAAATCTTTTTTTGGTCTTCAACGACCTTGATTTTTTTTTGTTTCCATTTTTAAAGGTTTTATTTTTTAAAATGAATATTTATAATTAGTCCATTCGTCTTTGTGTATAATTGAATCGGTATCTGAAATCTTCATCGAAGTCATCATAATCATCGAATTTTCTATCAGATTTTTTGTTTATAACATCTCTCATGTTTTTGTATAATTCATCTGAAAGATTTTTCCAAGTTGTATTGTTTTTTAATTTTGGATATTCAGATCTTAATTTACTTATTAATGTTGGCCAAGCATTGTAAATTCTTTCAACCATTTCAAATTCTTTTAGTGTAAATCCAGGTAAAGGAGATAAACCTGGATTTCATACATTGAAATCTATGTATGTAGAATAACCATCTTCATCTTCAGCTATAATTCTATAGTAACCTTTTTTAGCAAATTTGAATATGTTTTCTACGTTTTTTTCTCATCAATCTGATGATGTCATAGTGATGTATCATCTATCCCAAGTTGTAGAGCGACTTATGAAGTAAGAAGAACTTGTTCTTGAAATGCTTGTCCAAGAATTTGATGTAGATGATCTATATTTTGCAGAGAAATTTATATCTCCTCTGTATGAACTTTTTGTTAATACTGTTAAATCAACGTATTCTGATGCAGATGGAGTATCGTCATTTGTTTGTAATTCTAATTCATCAGAACTAGAAGAACCTCAAACATTGAAATCAATATATGTAGTATTATCGTTGGTATCTTCTGCATAAATTCTATAATAACCCTTTTTAGCAAATTTTAAGAAATTATTTATAGTTTTTTCTCAATCATCAGAAGATTTCATTTTGTAGTAACCTTCTTCCCATTCATCAGAATAGTTAGAGAAGTAAGTAGAATTAGTTCTAGAAGATATAGTAGTTCGAGAAGATGATGTAGAAGATTTATATTGAACTTTGTAGAAAGAGATTTTTCAAACATAATCTTCATCAGTATTTATAGTAAGCTTAATGTATTCGGAAGTAGAAGGATTAGTTTTGTTAGCAGATAATTCAACTTCATCATTGTCATATGAACTACTTCATCATCAACTGTCTCACCAGCTACCATCGCTAAAATCATAATAAGATTCAATAGTCTTAGATTCATTATTGATTGTAATATATAATTTTACTTTTTTTGAAGAGTTACTATCATAATAAAATTTTCAATTACAAGCTCAAACAGGAGCTAATGTATTGTCTGGTAGTAATATACTACAAGATACAGCACATGAACTATCATTACAAGTTATATCACTATTAACTGTATATTTATGGTTGCTTCATTTATCTATGCTGACACAGATTTTATTGTTTCATACTGTTGCCTGTTTACAGTCGCTAGCGAGTGAAAAGCAAGTAAATAAAGTTAATACAGCAAGTGAAAGTGAAAAGATTTTTAATAATTTTTTCATTTTTTGATGAATAGATTATAAAAACTGGTAAAATACTACCTCTAACCAATCTCTTGATTTATAAAAATTTATGTTTTATAATCAAGGAAACTTTGAAAAAGGTTATTATTATTTATCATATATTATATTAATTTATTATAAAAAGTCAAGTAATATCTTTTAGAAGAAAAGTATGATGTTTGACAAAATTTAGGGGAATTGATAATTAAAAAATCCTCGGATTAAGTTTTGGGGATTTTTTTATAATTTTTTATTGATATAAAATGAAATATTATTAAACAGATAGGTGTTTATTATTTAAAATAAAAAATGAAAATTATTTCAAAAATTATATGTTGAGTTTTTGTTGCTATATTATTGTTTATTATAGTAAATTTAATTAATTGAGCTATTCTATATTGATGAACAAAAAATTATTCAGAAATTTTGAATAATAAAGATCGAGATGAGAGCATAGCACAGATTTCGATATTAAAGCCTAAAACATGGATATCTATTTTTTATGCTTCACAAGTAGAAAAAAATGATGATATAGAAGATGTTATGGAAGAGTTTGTTGAAGATCTTGAATTATATGAAAATATGGATTTAGAGTCTTGAGATGTTGTAGGAGAGAGAGAGTCTAATCATAATCCTTATGATCCAGATTATGAAGATGAATTTAATAGTTTTTTCTGATTGACATCGGAGGAGACTTGAGTAGATCTTATTTCAGTACAAGAGATTGAAAATTTAGAACCAGCAGGATTTGTAGTAGATGACAGTACAGAAGATTAATTCAAATAAAAATATTATAGACAAAATCTTTTCCACTACAAAAAGTGAAGGTTTTTCTTTATCAAAAAATACAAAATTTAATTATTTAGCACTTATTCAAGATTCAGCATTCAACTTAGAGATTCAAACAGAATGAGAACATATTGAATGAAATATTTTTTTAATTTGTTTTTGAAAATGAAAAGTTATCAGTAAGGTTGAAACCGATATAAATAATTCAGAAAACAAAATAAATGTATTTATCCTCAGTTTATTACAAGATGATAATTTTGTAGATGTAGATTGAGATATAAAAGTGGCAAAAGATGTATCAAATTCACAATGACATTTGATGGAAAAGAATGTAATCCTTGGTAAAAAAGTGAAAGCAAAAATGTCTCCAAAGCTTGATGTTTATTCTCAAAATGTCCAAGCAACACACTGAGTATCTATTGATAAAATCAATCCAGAGAAAAAGTTTTATATTGAGAGTAGAGGACTATCAAACAAAGAAGCTATTGAATTAAGTGTACATGGTTATATCCAATACATTCTAGAAAATTTTGATACAATCTCTGATTCAGAAAAAAATGAAATTGAAAATACTATTTTATCCAATATTCAAATAGATGATTAAATATTTCGAATTATTACTTGATTTACTAGAAATCGAAAATAAGGATTCATATGTTGATATTGCAAAAGTAATAGAGTCAAATAAGGATAAAAAATTGAAAGCATATCATCAATATTTCTTTATTTTTGAATGATATAAAAAACTATTGGAATGAAATATGGAACTAGAAGAATTTTTGCAGCTTTGAGATATGTGATCCAGCCTTAGGTTCGACTATAATAAACCTGATTCTATTACATTCTTACAATCAAGTCCAAAATTAGACAGAGATACAATATATATTTTTGATTCTCTTTCAGAAGGTTTAGTTGAATTAATGGAAAATGTTTATTACTGTTAGTTTAGATTACTAAAAAACGTTAAACTGTTTTTAATAGTTTAGCGTTTTTATTTTATATTAAATTTTTTAGTCTAAAACTATTGCTTTATTTACTTTTTTACCTTTTCTGAGGAGAAGTATTCAATTTACAGCTTCTGATTTTTTTATAATTTTTTGGATATCTGTAATCTTTTCTTCGTTGCAATAAATTGCTCAAGATTGAATCATTTTCTTTGCTTCTCAATTTGATTCTGTTAATCATGATTGAGTACATAAATTTAAAATCCTAAACTCATCTCATTCCATCTTTATTCAATTTGTGGCTTCTTTAAGTGCTTCGATTTCGCTTGAATCTAATTTACTGATTAGTTCCATCTTATTTTCATTTGCAAAAAGAATTTCTGTAATCTTTTCTACTTCTTTTACAGCTTGTTTTCCAAATAGTACTTCTGTAACCCAAGTTGCTAATTCTTTTTGTCCGTATCTAAGTTCTGGTGCCTCATTGTGCTTTTTTACGATTGCATCAATTTCTTCTAATGATTTCAAAGAGAATACTTTCAAAAGTTTTTCAATTAAGCTATCATCTGAATTTAAGAAGAATTGGTATACATAGTAAGGGCTATTTTTTGTTCTATCAACCCAGACTGCATTTCATTCTGATTTACCATATTTTTTTCCGTTTGCATCTGTGATGATAGGTATAGTCAGACAGTATGCTTTTTCAGCTTCGTCTCAAAGCTTTTTTGAAATCAAATCCATTCAAGTAGTCACATTTCACCATTGATCTGATCATCCTAATTGAAGTCTAACTCAGTATTTTTGGTAAAGAGATAAGAAATCGAATCATTGAATCAACATATAACTCATTTCTGCATATGTGATTGAAAGTTCTGGATCTTCGATTCTTTTTCTGATAGATTCTTTTGAAATCATATAATTTACTGTGATGTATTTCCCAACTTCTTTCAAAAAATCTAAGTATGACATATCTTTGATGAAGTCATAATTATTTACCATCTCATAATCAAATTTGATATCGTAATTTTCATTGATATTTTCCAAAAATGTTTTTAGTTGTCAGTAAATTTTATTTTGATTATGTTCTAATTGCTCTGGAGAAAGATAGCTTCTCTCGGCATTTTTTCCACTTGGATCTCAAATCCTACCAGTTGCTCATCAAACCAAAAAATAACATTTGTTTCAATATTTCATCAAATGTATGGCAGCCATTACTGAAAACATATTTCATATCTGTAAACTATCTGCACTTGGATCAAATCAGATATAAAATTTTTGTCCTCATTTGTTATATAAATCAAAAAGTGCTTCATCACTGAATTGGTAAACTAAACCACGTTGTTCTCGTTCTTCACGTAATGTCATTTTATTTGAATAAATAAGGTAAATTATTTTTTTTATACAAATCGTAATTGGATTTTCAATCGAAAATTGATTTAAATATCGGGTGCTTCGCCCCGAACCCAGACCTACTTTTGTCTGCCAGCGACAAAAGTAGGCAAAAACGCCTCTCGACTCACTTCGCAATTTCAAATAATGTCTCGCTTCGTTCGACATTAGTGAAATTCGAAGCTGAGCCGAATTTTTTTAGTAAACATAACGTAGTCTGATAAGTGAAAATTTTTTGATGTACAAAATTTCTCCTATTCCCTTTCCGATTTATCTGGTGGTATCTAAAGAGCTGAGGATTTATATATATTTTTATTTGCCTCCGGCGGGTTACTTTTGTCCAGAGCCACAAAAGTAACCAAAAAGGCTCTTATCTGGCATGCCAATTTCAGCAAGCGACGTTCTGTATTCCATGTCTTTTATTGAATACGAAGCTCACTCGCATAAGCTCGTTCGCCCACTTTTGAATAATTATTACTAGATAGACTTGAACAGCTTGCAAGTGAAATTGCATGAAATTTATTTTTTATATTGTAAAGATGTTTAAAATAACAAAAAATCCTTGCAACTTTGTCATAATTATGTACATATAAATTAATGATTTTATGTTATAAATTATTTTTTGATGTTATTAAATTACAAAAAGCAATTTGCAGAACTTTTGAGTAGGACAGAATTAGTATTTAGTTTGGATGAGATTATTTGATTGATTGAAATTGTGCCATCAAATATCCAATGAGATTTAGGATTTCCATGTTTCAGATTAGCAAAAGATTTGAAGATGGCTCCAAATCAGATAGCTCAGAGTTTTGTAGAAAAAATAGGAGACGAAAGAGTAATTGCAGTTTGACCATACGTAAATTTTGTGATATCAACTAATGAATTTTCAAAAGAATTAATCTGAGAAATAAATGAAAAAAAAACAGATTTTGGGAAAATGGAATCAAATGGACAAGAAGTAGTTTTGGAATGATGGCAACCAAATACACACAAGGCTTTTCATATATGACATTTGCGTAATGCGTTGGTCTGAAATGGAATAGCGGCTTGTATGACATGGGCTGGATACAAAGTTCATGGAGTTTCATATCCATGAGATATTTGAGCACATGTAGCAAAATGGATTTGGTATTTCATTAATTTCACTGATCAGAAATTTCCAACTGAAGATTTTTGAGTTTGGGCTGGAAAACTATATTCTTTAGCTACAGCAAAAGTAGATGAAAATCCTGATGAATACAAAGCACAAATACAGAAATTGCAAAAAGATTTGGAGGATTGAGATCCAAAATTAGTGGAGATATGGTTGGAGAGTCGTGAATGATGTTTAAAAGATTTCAGAGAAATTTTTGCAGAATTGGATTGTCCAATAGAAAAACGATATTTTGAGAAAGATGTAGAGAAACCATGAATTCAGAGAGTAAAAGATATGTTGGATAAATGAATTGCACAAATAGGGGAGTGATGAGCAATTATTATCGATTTAGAGAAATATGATTTGTGAGTATTTTTGCTTTTGAAATCTACATGAGCATCACTTTATTCTACAAAAGATATTTGATTAGCATATCAGAAAAAGGCAGATTTTCCAAATTATAGTCAGTCATTGTATATAGTTTGATCTGAACAAGAACATCATTTTCAACAACTATTTAAGACTTTGGAAATAATTTGATTCCCTTATGAACAATTACATCATATATCATATTGATTAGTTGATTTAAAAGATGGAAAGATGTCTTCTCGTGCAGGAAATGTAATTTTGTATACAGAACTTCGTGATAAGCTAGTAGCTGAAGCTGAAAAAATGATGGAGTGAAGAAACATTCCAGCAGAAAAAAAATCTCAAATAGCAAGATCTGTAGCATTTGCTGCGATGAAATTTGATATGTTATTGCCTGATGCATGAAAGAAAATATTGTTTGATTCAGAAGCTGCTTTGTCTTTTGAATGAGAGACTGGACCATATCTTCAGTATACTCATGCAAGATGTTGCAGCCTTTTGAAAAAATGAAATTTGGATATCTCAAATATAGATTATTCTGATTTTGATGAGCAAGAAAAATGAATATTGATTCATTTAGCTCAATTCCAAGATTTTATCTTGAAAGCAGCTAAAGAGTATCGTCCAAATTATGTAGCTAGATATTTGTTAGATTTATCAAAATTATTCAATTCGTACTACAATACTACGAGCAAGAAATTAGTTGAAAGCAATTCGTGATTAGCATTGGTAAATAGTGTAAAGCAAGTTTTGGCAAATGGGTTGAGTATTTTGGGAATTGATGCACCAGAAGAAATGTAGAATAATTAAGAATTAAAAATTAATAATTAATAATTTTGGGATTTGTTTATTTAAAATTATAAAATAAAAAAATGATGAAAAAATGTATTTTGTGATTTATAACTTGTCTATCTTTGTTTGGGTTATCTTTTGCACAAGTGACTGTAAATCCTATTTATACATCGGAGAGGTTTCAACCATCTGATAAATTTCATGCTGGTTGTGAAAATCAGATTGATGTAGTATTTCAACTAAATAATTCAAAGATAAATGGTGTGAATGCTGTATTAGAGTATGATTCAGATGATGTAGAGGTTTTGAAAGTTTTGGCTGTTTGAGAGAGAGAAAATAATTTGTCATATACTGTGGAAAAAGATAGGATTGTTTTTAGTAAATTAAAAACAGATTGAGAATGATTGGATTCTGTAACATTTACATTATTCTTTAAAGTATGATCGGATTTGAAAGAATCTAGTTTTTCTTTTGCTAAGTGAAGTTATGTGGTAGATTCAAAATGAAATATGATAGAATTAGAATGAAATTATAGTTTCCAGTTTACCGAGGTCCCAGAATGTGATCCTGATATTGTAGCACCAAGTGTAGAACTGTTGTTTCCATCAAATAAAAGCTGAGAGTATGTCGCTTTGGATTCTTATTTTCAGTTTGAAATAGATGATTCATGAAAATGAATTAATGAGAAAAGTATAAATTTTTCTATAGATTGATTTGATTATACTTTGGCTACTATAGAACATGAATGGGAAGGTAAAATATTAACTATTTATCCTGATATTCGAATGCCTTTTAATACTGGTTTTGAAGTGAAAATTAGTGTGTCAGATAAGCAATCTTATTGAAAACCAAATACAACAACAAAACTTTATGAATTCCAAACATCTGATACTTTGAATTTGTTGAATGATATTGATCCTGTTGAATTTAGAAAAATTGTAAATTTGGATAAATATTTCAAATGAACTAAGGATGAATGTAAATTATTATCGGAGCTTTATTCACAATATTTTGAAGAAAATTGAGAGATATTGGAATCAATTAATACAAAATTAGAATGTGATGAACTTGCTGTTGTAGAAAGGGTATGAAATATAGATATTATCCAGGAAAATGATGATGAAAATCTAAAATTTTCTGTGTTTTCTATGTTGGGTTGGATTTTGTTTTGATCTTTGTTTTTTGCTGTAGCTTTTTGATGGTTAGGAAAGAAATAATTTAAAATTAGGAATTTTGGAAAAATTTACATATTTGTTTCTAATTTTGATCATTAGAAAAAACCAGGCCTAGAATATAGCCTGGTATAATGATGTAAGTCCATTTATTAATAATATGAGTATATTGATAATAAATAGAGTTATACATGCCGTAATAAACACAAATAAGATGAGCAGTGATATGGCTATGATGGTGTAGCATATCCGTTTAGTTACCTTATGCGGTTTTGCGTTTTTTATAGCCTCTCTTATTTTTGTGTGTTTTAGGAGAAAATACAAGATAACTATTATTGCAATACCTATTGCAAGTGAACATATTGCAATCGGGTTTCTGTATAAGAAACCGCCAAGGAGTCCTATTGTACTGCAAGCAGTGGCAATTGCAATGATGATTAGGATTAAGTCTACGATTAATGTTTCGTTGACGATAATTTTTTTTGCTTTTTCTTTTCCCATATGCTTTATAATTTTATTTTAGACTTGGATTATAATTATTGACATATTTTTTTCAAGTGATTTAATATGACGAGATAATTAAGCATTTTTAAATAGAGTCAAAAAATCTCTTGATTTTTATTTTGTAAAAATTATTTATGACAACGATATTTTATTTGATATTTTTGAAAAGATGATTCGAACTACGAAAACTTTTACAAACATTTGACTACAAGGGTATGAAATTTTAGTTGAGGCAGATTTAAATAAATCATTGCCGAGTATCGAGATTATTTGACTTCCAGATGCTGCTATCAAAGAATCTAAAGAGCGTTTGAGAGCTACATTTCGCAATGCTGGTATAGAATTACCAAATCGTAAATTTGTATTGAATTTAGCTCCATCAGATATCAAAAAGGTTTGAACAAGTTTTGATTTATCTATGGCTGTGGCTGTTTTTATTCTTATCAATGAATGAAGACTTGCTCATATAGCTGATATTCCCAAGTTTCTATTTTTTGGTGAATTGGGATTGGATGGTACCATCAAGAGAGTAAACGGACTTTTGCCATCTGTAATTTCAGCAATTAAAAAATGATATAAAGATTTTATCATCCCAAAAGATAATTTATATGAATTGGAATATATTTCATGAATTAATATTTATCCTTTTGAAAATTTTGTTGATTTGGTAAATTTTTTATCTTGAAAAAATGAAATTCAACCAATAAGCACAGTGAAATCTATTTCAGATATTGGTTTATCGGCTATTGATTCGAGTTTAGATTTTGAAAATATAAAAGGTCAAATTTTAGCAAAAAGGGCTATGTGAATTGCGGCAGCTGGACTGCATAATGTATTGATGGTTTGAGCTCCTTGAAGTGGAAAGACCATGCTTAGCAAAGCATTACAGAGTATTTTACCACCATTGTCTTTTGAAGAAGTTTTGGAAGTGAGTCAGATTTATTCAGTAATTTGAAAATTAAATAAAGATCAGCCTCTTATTGTTCAAAGGCCATTTCGTCAAGTCCATCATACGGCATCCAAAATTTCAATTGTTTGATGAGGATCAAATTTGACTCCATGAGAGGTGAGTTTAGCTCATAAATGAATTCTGTTTTTTGATGAATTAACTGAATTTCCAAGGGAAACTTTAGAAGTACTCAGACAGCCTTTGGAAGATAAAAATGTCAGTATTTCTCGTGTGTCTGGTTCTGTGATATACCCTGCAAATTTCATGTTTGTAGCCAGTATGAATCCATGTAAATGTGGATATTACAAAGATCCTGAAAAGCACTGTACTTGTGGTATCAATGAGATCAAAAAATATCAATCCAAGATTTCTGGACCGTTATTGGATAGGATTGATATGATTTTGGAAATTCCGAGAGAAAATATTGATAATCTACTTGAAAATATAAAAGGGGAGAGTAGTGAGTCAATTAGGCAAAAAGTGATAAATGCTCGAAATATTCAAAAAGAGAGATTTAAAAATACAAATATTTCCTCAAATTCTGGGATGACTTCTAGAGATATTGATGAGTTTATCAATTTATCAAGTGAAGCAAAAGATTTTCTCAGCAATGCAGCAAATAAATTAACATTGTCACCAAGGCTTGTTCATAGAATTATAAAACTTTGAAGGACTATAGCTGATATGGAGTGAGATTCCCAGTTGCAAGTAAAATATTTAGCTGAAGCTATGCAGTATAGAAGTAGGACAATGTTTGTGAATAATTAATAATTAAGAATGAATAATGAATGATGTAATGAATATTTTGATGTTTTTAATTATAATGTTAAGGAGGAGTGTGTGTTGCACAACTCCTCCTTGCAAGTGATCAGACAACACTTATGACAGGATGGCGAGAATTTCTTCTGCGCCTTCTGTATTGAGTTCGTCTGTTTTGAGGGCTCTTCCCTTGGCCTTGACTTCGGATACTGCTCGTCTGAATAATTCGGCGTTTGCGGTAATCATATCGCTGTTATCCTTGTCCTTCAACTGGTTGAATAGCTGATAATCGCCTTTGTAGAGGCGGTTCACTATTGCCTTGATTCGAGGGTAAAAATCCTCGATGGCATTTTCCTTGAATACGCCGACGTAGTGACTGTTGATCAGTGCTAAGGCGTTGCCGATTTCCTTGATCTTTTCTTTTGGCAGCTTGAGGGCAATACGTTTGCTGCCTCTTTGTCCGTCGTAGAAGAGGACTAGATTGTTGGTAATCTCTGAACGGAAGATTAACATTTCTCCTTTCCTTTCGATGACCTCTACGTAAAGAGGGGTTTTGTCCTTCAGGTAAAGTATTTCTTTTTCCATGCTCGTGGGTTTTTTTTGGGTTGTTTTGTTTATAGAACTATTATATGTTTTATTTACAGAAAGTCAATGTGTTTTAAAAAATTTGTCTAGCTGTTATTTTAGCTATTAACTTTAGAAAATTAATTTATATATTTTTGAAATCTTTATTATTCATCATCAGAATCCTCATCTTTGTTTGTTTTTTCAGTAGGTTCATCATTAGCATTATCTCATTTTTCTTCAATTTCTAATTGTCAGTCTTGTACTAATAATTTCAATTTTTTTCATACCATTTCTAATTGATCTAATCTTTTTTCTACAGCATCATCTAAGTATAACCACCAATCCATTCATGTAACTTCATCTTCTTCCAAAATTTTTGGAGTTTGGATTATTCCTATTTTTTTTCAATTAATATTTAATAAGTAATTTAATTTATTATCTTTTCATAAAAATACTTTAGCTCAAACTCACATAATATCATATTCTCATGGATATTCTATGATAGCGTGTGGTAATCTTTCAGTTACAACATCATCTCATGCTTCTAATGCTAAGTTAACATAATCAGGATGTGGCTGAGTTGCTCAAAATAAAACTTTTTTTTCAATTAAAAATCATTCTCATTCTAGTTTAATATCAACCATTTTTTATATTAATAATTTAAAATATCTAACCTCCAAAGAAACTTGGATTAATCAGACTTAATATTAATCATGAGCATCATAACAATATCAATGAAATAATTACATTTTTCAGAATATTTTTTCATTTACTGAAGCTTGAGTTTGAAAAGGCTCATGTAGTCATCATTAATCATGCTATTATTACCATAAGAAATGAAAATACCATAATAGCAGACATCAGTATTTTCATAAGTCATTGCATCAAGAGTGGAAAAGCTGTGATACTTGTTACTGCTGTAGTATCTCATCTATGAGAGTCAGTATTTAATTCAATACAGTCTCAGATGAATGGTACGACAGTATTTAATTTAATTCAACAACACTTACGATTTGAATCACATATACATTTAGTATGATTCTCATTAGGTATAGTTTCACCTTCTATACAACTTTCACAACTATATTGTGAATTAATATCTCCTGATAAATAGCCAGTCCCTTGACATACCAACACACAACAAACTCAGTCATTTCTATATCAGGCTAAACAATTTCAATTAGCATCAGGTTGGTTTGCACAAGAACATTGTGGTTCAAATCATCATCAGTCAAAGCAACAGGAACCATTATATATATTAATATAAGCAATATTTTCAGTATTTACATCAATATTAGGACAACTAGTTTGTCGTTGTGCTAATTCTTCTGGATCTTCTCATTCTCATTCATCTCATTCTGGATTTTCTAATTCTCATGGTCAATTTACAGTACAATTTTCATAAGCTGTTAATTGTGTATTACAATTTCAAGTACATTGATTAATACAACTTCTAGGATCAATAGGATTTCATATCATACAACCACTTCTACAATTCGAAAGACAATCATTATATGCATTATAAAGATTATCACATTCATCTCATCTAGCAAAAGAAAAAACTGAGGCAATAGCGAAGACAAGCAAAATACTTATTAATTTATTTGTTTTTTTCATAAGAAGTCTTTTGGATACTAAAACATTACTTTAACATACCGTTTATCACTTCATTTGCAATAGATCAATCTACTTCTTCTCCATATCTTCATTTAATTGCTCACATAATTTGTCATCTCTGTTTTGATAGTTCTGTGATTCAAAGCTCTGAAATCAATCATTCAATGATTACTTTTGTCTCCTCTTTTGATTTGCATTGAGGAAGATAAAATTCCAAAATAATTTTCTTTGCTTTTTCCTCTTCCAATTCTTCTTTTTTGTCTGTTTTTTCCAAAAATCAAATAGATTCACAAATAGCTTTTATTTCTTTCTTCAATATTTTTACCACATCAGAATCTTCAACTTCTTTTTGAAGTTCAATTTTTTTATTCTTTATCTGTGCTATAATATAATTTAATGCTGACTTCTTTACTTCATCTCTCTCTTTCATGGCAGAAATATAGTCCTTTTGTATCTGTTCTAGTAAACTCATTATTAAATAAATTAAGAATTAAATTTTGCTCAAGAGGGGACTTGAACCCCCACGGACAATCGTCCACAGCGACCTCAACGCTGCGCGTATACCAATTCCGCCACCTGAGCATTAAATCATCCCCAACCCCTTCTTTTCCAAAGAAGGGGCTTATCTTTACTAAATTCCCCTCTTTTTCAAAGAGGGGATTTAGGGGTGATTATATATTTTAATCTTCTGCTATTTCTTCTAAATTTTTTACTACATCTTCTAATCCTTTTGATGCTGCTTTTCTAGTTGTTTTCTTTGCAGGAGCTTTTCACTCTGCTGGAGTGTCTGAATCTAAATCTTTCATACTTAATCAGATCTTCCTGTTTTTTGGATCTAATAATATCAATTTAGCTTTTACAGTTTCTCCAAGTCTAACAACTTCATTTGGATTATTTACTGATTTTTGAGATAACTCACTCAAGTGAACCAATCAGTTGATATCATCAAATACTCTGATAAATACTCAGTATGGTACAAATCTAACAACTTCTCATTCGATAATATCTCATACTTTGTATTTTTTTGGTAATTCTGTCCATGGATCTTCTTTCAATTTCTTTGATGAAAGTGAAATTTTTCCATTTTCAAGTCCGATAACTTTAACTTTGATTTTATCACCGATTTTTCCCAATCTATCAATGTTGTTTACGTGTCCATAAGTAATCTCTGAAATATGAACTAATCATTCAACTGTACCTCCAATTGTAACAAATAATCAGTAAGAAGATACTCATGAAACAACTCAATCAAATACTTTTCCAACTTCAAGTTCAGCCAATACTTTTTCTCTCTCTTCTTTGAGTGCTTCTCTTTCAGACAAGATTATTCTCTTTTCATCTTCATCAATATTGATGATTCTTACAGATATCTCTTTTCAGATTAAGTCTAATAATTTATCAAAGATTGCTTCTTGATCTCAATCCTCAACTCTAGGATAATGTATAGGAGCTAATTGAGACAAAGGAATAAATCATTTGATACCGTGCATATCTATAAGCAATCATCAAAGATTTGCTTCTGTAGGTATTACAGTAATGATTTCATCTTTCTCGAATTTTGCAAGGATAGATTTCCATACATCATATTGTAATAATTTTGTAACTGAAACGATGTAGTATCCATCTTCATGTCTAATATCAGGATTTACAACTTCTAATTCGATTTCTCTACCAGGTGCTAAATCATAGTGACTTCTCTCCAATTCTTTTACTTCTTTTGATAATATGATTCATGTAAATGCTCCATTATCGCAGTCAACTAATACACCGTTGTCTATGCTTTTTAAAATTACTCATTTAATTTTGTTTCATTCCTTTATCAAAGGAATTTTGATTTCTCAGTCATGGATTCACTGAGAGAACGCCTTTAAATCCATTATAATATAAAACTTAAAAAAATAAAAAATAGTCTAATAAATCATATTTGATAAATTAAACTCTTACACCAACTTTCTTTGAAACCTTTGAATAAGAATCTACATCAGCATTTTTGATGTACTTTAATAGATTTCTCCTTTTAGCTACTTTTTTCAACAAAGATCTCTTTGCATCAAAATCTTTTGGGTGTAATTGTAAATGATTTTGAAGCACAGTAATTTCATCAGACAACAAACCTACTTGAAATTCTGGAGATCAAGTGTCTTTGTCATGTCTTTGAAATTGACTAACAGTTTTCTTTTCTGCCATAATAATTAATTAAAAATATAAAATACGGTAGACAAATTAGTCAGATTTAATAGCTTCAATTATATAATTCCGACTAAAATGTCCAAGATTACTCCCAACAGGACTCGAACCTGTATCTACTCCTTAGGAGAGAGTTATTCTATCCAGCTGAACTATGGGAGCATAACACACCTTCATATTCTTATATTTTTTTGATTACAAAAAGCAACAGAATTTGAAACATTTTCTCTTGATTTTAAATTCATTTTTAAATATAAGGAAGTATTAAATTTATTTGTGATTTTAATTACTCATCATCGAAAAAATGGATGATCAAAAAAAAGAATTAAGTGCCACAATGTGAACAGATACAAAAAAATTAGCTGTGTGAAAAAATGAAATTTCAGCTGCGATCTGAAAAGAGCCAACAAAAAGTTATGATAAAAATCAAATTCCGGTGAGTTTGGATAAACGAGAAAAAGAAGTAGTAAGCAAAAGGGCCAGCGATAGCTAATTTTTCCTTATTTTTTTAATATTAAAACCAATAGTAAGACTAAGAATAGTATGATTAATATTATAATACTGGTTAGTAGTATTGAAATGAATTTCCTTATTTTGTATTTTCTAAAAAGCTTTGATAGCTTTTTCCGTTCTTCTTCAGGAATTACTTTTTTTCAAAGTTTGTTTTCTATTTTTCAAATGGTGTCTTCTATTAATTTTCTATTTGGGATATATTTTGGTTTTCATGATCATAAAATAGCTTTGAATACAATTAATCCAGGATCGTTTTTTAATGTATCTAAATGTTCATGATAGTAAACAGACCGTAAATAAAAAATATTATCATATTGATATGTGATTTTTTTTTCTATATTTTTTGAAAGATTTCATAGTTTCATAGCCATAAAAAAATACAATCAAAGTATGAATAAAACTAGAAGTACGATTATTAGTCGTGGACTTACGAATGATTCTCATATGATGTTATTAACTGTATCGGTTATGCTTGAAACAATTTCCATGATATTTTTTAATAATTAAAATTTATTCGAAATATTTTAAAATCTGATTTCAATTGGCAATTACTGGCGTAAAGTTTCTCCAAAAAATTGGAATCTTTTTATTGATGCAATATTTTCACCAAGATTTTGAACCAAATTTGTCTCATATTTTTGGGTATCTTAAAGTTTTGCCAATAAATTCGTTTGAATTTATGTTCACAATATTTTTTCAAATTTTTACATTTCATATCTTATCAATAAGAATTTCTTTTTCAATATTCTTTTCTCGAAAATTTTGTTTTGCTTTTATAATGTAAATTTTTCCATTTGAGATAAAAAAATATGCTCAATTCATGTATTTATATCACTGTTCTGCTTTGTGGAAAAAATCCAAAAAATCTTGTAGTGTATTTTTTGTAACATCTAGATATACATTAAATTTTCTCAATACTGCTAATAAAATGTTTTCATCAATAAATCAAAATGGGATATCCCATAAAAATGCAAAGTCTGCGTTTCGATATGAAGATTTTTTGATTTCTATAAAATTTCAAAGATCTAATTTATTTTGATTTGACTCAATATCGTTGTAAATCTGCTTCATTGATTCAAAAAACGAGCAAGAAATATCATCATTTTTGTTTGAAATTTCAGCTAATTGAGGTAATATCGATAATCTAATTTTGTTTCTAAAACTAGTGTTTTCATCGAAATTCGTATTATCAATAGCGTATGAAATATTTTGGTTATCACAAAATTTTTCAATCTGTTTTTTTGTAAATGATAATAGTGGTCTCAATATTTTTGCTCAATCAATTAGATTGTTTTTATCTAAAAATTTCATCGACAAAAATCAATTCAATCAAGCTCAACGGCACATATTCATAAAGGTGGATTCTATACGATCGGTTAGATTGTGTCATGTAATTAGAAAATCAATTTTATTTTTTTTAATTATTTCATTAAATTCTTTATATCTTCGTTCTCTTAAAATATTTTCTCATTTTTCAGATCAAGAGTAGCAAGATACGTATAAATTTAATCCATCAAAAAATGAACGAATAAATTTCTCTTCATCGTCAGTTTCAACTCTAGTTTTATGATTACAATGAACAAAAAATAAATTATCTAAATTAAATTTATTTTCCAAAAAATATTTATAAATCAAAACACTCGTAAGCATACTATCTGGTCATCCACTCACGGCTACCAAAACTTTTGTATTAGAAAAAATATTTTTGGAAAGTTTATTGAATACTTGCAAAATTTCGTTTGGTAATACAATATTTTCTTTGATATTTTTCATTGACAAATGGATACAAAATAATATTCTACGATTAATTTATTCATTTTTATATTAATTCCAATGAAAAATTCAAAATTTATAATAAATGTTGGTGATTTATTGTTGTCGGCTTGAAAGAGAGATGAGATCAACTTTGAAAAAGAAATGATTCCAGAGGTAGAATGACTTACAAAACAATGAATTAGCTGAAAAATATTGATTCAATCATTTGATAAGGAGTCTTTGCTGGTAACTTTGGAAGATGTCTCTTGTACAATAGAAGAGCCATGCGACAGGTGTACAAAGATGTATAAAAGGGAAGTAAATGTTGAAAGTTATACAGCTAGATTCCAAGTAGAGTTAGATAAAGAATATGATTGAGATGATGAAATATTTTTGATAGAAAAAAACGAAACAATTGATGTAAAAGATATGATAATAAATGCAATTTTATTGCAAGAACCATTTTCAAAAAAATGTGCAAAATGTTTGAAAGAAGACGAAGAAAATTGAGAAATGGAGGATTGAGATTTAGACTCTTTTGAATGAACAGGAAATATTAATTTTAGATAAAATATAGTCATATGGAAATTAAAGCAGTATTTTTTGATTTAGATGACACACTATTTGATTATGAAAGTAGTCATCAAAAAGCTACAGAAAGAATTTTTGAAGATATACATAATCTAACATGAACACCAACTGAGCTTATGCCAATTATTTTTGAAATTGCACAAAAGGAAATAAAGACTCAGCTTTTATGAACAGCTGCTTCACATAATAAAGATTTGTATTTCCAAAAAATGTTTGAAAAAATAAATAATCAACTCAAAAATAAAATAATGGCAAAAGATACGGTATTAATTTACAACAATTATCGAAAAACGTTTTTTGCCACATTAAAAAAAGAAAAAGATACTGTATATCTATTAAAATATTTAAGAAAAAAATGAATAAAAACATGAGTAATTACAGATTCTTCAAATTTCATACAATTAAAAAAATTAATACATTTATGAATCGAAGATGAAATAGATATAATGGTTAGCTCAGAAGAAGCATGAATGGATAAACCTCATTCATCACCTTTTCTGCTTGCAATGTATAAACTTGATGTAAAACCACATGAATGTATTATGGTTTGAGATAGTATCAAAAGAGATATAGAATGAGCACAATGGCTATGAATTCAATGAATATGGATGAACAGATATAATAAATCTAATGAATGAATTATCCCAAATTATACTGTAAATAATACATCACAACTTTATAAATTGATAAAAGAGATAATTAAATAAATTTATTAAAATTTGTGAGTATAAAATATAAATCTTAGATAGAGTAGCTGTATAATTATTGTGCAAAGTAGATAATTTATCAATTTTCTATTGATTTTTAATTTTGTTTTTTTATATTCTTCATCGTTTTGATGGAGGAGTGATTCTTCATTATCGATTTTTAATTATTAATTATTATTTCCATGCCAAGGAGAAAATTAGAGAACAGAACTATCGAAGTGATTTTGTTGGAATCAAATAAACACTTGGGAGAAAAGTTCGAAATTGTTAGAGTAAAACCAGTTTTTGCTAGAAATGTACTGTTGCCAAAAAACATGGCAGTATTAGCTACTGCAAATATGGTAAATAGATACTCTCAAAAAATTAAAGCTGCTGAAAAAGAAAGAGTAGCAAAAGCTGAATGATTCAAAGGATTGTTAGCAAACATCGAAAAAGATGGATGATTAGTATTTACAGGAAAAGTAAACAAAGATGGTACATTGTATGCAAAGATTGATGAATCTGATATCGCAAAATTAGTAAAAGAAAAATACAAATTGGATGTTGAAGATCATTTTTTCAAGATGAAAAAGAAAATTACAACTATCTGAGATTTTGTAGTTCCTTTCTTGTACAAAGATATTAAATGAGATATAGTTGTAAAAGTTAATGCAGAAAATCCAGAAGTAATTGAAAAGAAAGAGAAAGTTAAAGTAGTAGAAGAAACTTCTGATGAAGAAAATAAAGAAGAAGTAAAAGAAGAAGAGAAAAAAGGAGAATAAAGAATGTTGTTAAGTTATATAGGAAATCGCAGATAATACTGCGATTTTTTTTGTTGACATTTGCCTTTATTTTTGTATATATACGTGTATAGTTGTAAACTGAAGTTAAACATAAAATTAAAAAAAAATGGAAAAGCCAGTGAATCAATCGAAAAAGATTGAATTGATCATTTTTACAAAGGGCAAATCCTTTATTTTTGTTCCGGAGTTAGTGAAAGATCTTGCTGATCATGGCTGTGAAATTGTTGACAGCGAGTTCATGTTTTTATCAGAGGATGATGTGAAAACACATTATGCTCATGTTGCTGAAAATTCTTGGTTTCCACAAACATTGAAGTTCTACGCTAAACATCCAGTGTTTATTCTGAAGGTTCGTGGAACTGTTGAGTCTGTAAAGGCTGTTGTCGGACAAGAAACAGATCCGCATGCTTGTGAGCTTTTCTCTTTTAGAGCTCAGCATGGTACGGATTTGACGGATAATGCTTGTCATCGTTCTGGTAATGAGGATGATGCAGCGAAAGAAGTTGAAAGGTTCTTTGGTGATGAAGGAATTGTCACTAAGTACAGACAAAATCCTGAAGCTAAACTTGAATTTTACAATAGGATGATTGAATACGCTGCGAATGCTGTCTGAATTCTTGTTGCTTATGGGAGACGATAGTCTCCCTTTTTTTGAAATTGAAAAAGTATTCTTATCTTGATAATTAAAATTCGATTAATATAGTGTATTTGTTCTTTATTTTTTGTGAAACAAAATTTTATGTTTCAATTAGAATCAAAATTTAAACCTGCGTGAGATCAGCCAGAAGCAATAAAAAAAATTATTGATTGATTTTCTAGTGGTAAAAATATTCAGACATTATTGTGAGCTACATGAACATGAAAGACTTTTACGATGGCAAATATTATCCAGCATTTGCAAAAGCCAACTCTTGTAATTTCTCATAATAAAACTTTAGCGGCACAATTAGCTACTGAGTTAAAGGCATTTTTTCCACACAATGCTGTGCATTATTTTGTATCTTATTTTGATTACTATCAGCCTGAATCATACTTGCCAGCTACATGAACTTATATAGAAAAAGAAGCTACAATAAATCAAGAAATTGAGATGTATAGATTGGCTACCATGGCATCGCTTTTGAGTAGACAAGATGTAATTGTGGTAGCTTCAGCATCATCGCTTTATGGTTTGGGACAAAAGAGATTTTTCCAAGAAAATTGTTTGGTGCTTGAAATATGAAAAACATATGATTTCAAAGAACTGAAAATGCAACTTTTGAAAATGCAGTACAAGCCAGTTCATGGAAAAATTGAACATTGAATGTTTGATTTTAGATGAGAGATTTTGGATATATTTACGAGTACTGAAAAGTACGTTTATAGATGTATTTTTGATGATGATAAATTAGAAAGGATAGAATTTAGGGATTCAACCACAATGAAATTGATTAATGAAAATGATGATCAGATTTATTATGGTGGATGACATTCTCACAAAGTGATAGTTTGGCCTGCTACTCAGTTTATCCAAGACACTTCACATTTGGAAGATATTTTGGAGCAAATGGATGCTGAAAAAGAGATAAGGGTCAAAGAATTCAAAGATCAAAAGATGCTCGTTGAAGCCGAAAGAATCAAAAAGAGAGTAGAGTATGATATTAGGATGATTAGAGAAACAGGATTTGTAACATGAATTGAAAACTATTCATTGTATTTTGATCGCAGATTGCCATGAGAACCACCAAATACAATCTTTGATTATTTTCCAGAAGATATGTGTTTGATTATTGATGAGTCTCATATGACATTGCCACAACTTCAAGCTATGCCACAAGCAGATAGATCAAGGAAAATGAATTTGATAAAATATTGATTCAGATTGCCATCAGCAATTGATCATCGTCCACTGAATTATGGAGAATTAGAGATGATTTTGTGATGGAAACCTACTTTGGACAAAGAGGATTATATTGATGTGCTAAATGATGCTTCTGATACATACAAAGAATTAGTTCATAAATCTGAAAAAATAGCAAAGGCTCGTGGAGAAAATCAGTTGTCAGTAGTTCTGCAAAAGAAAAAAGAAAAAGCAAAAACTTTGTTCCTATCTGCAACTCCTGCATCATACGAGATGAATCTTTCAAAACAGATTGTGGAACAGATCATTCGTCCAACTTGATTGCTCGATCCTATCACATATGTCTATCCAAAGACAGTTTGATATACGGAATTGGAAAAGAGTTTTGAAGAATTATTGAGAAAGAAGCCAAGATTAAATGATTTTGCAGATTGATATAGTTTAAAGTGAAATCAGGTTGAAATCTTTGATGAATAATTTTTGTTTAGTAATTAGATAATAATGAAGAATATTTTCAAAATATTTTTTTCGGATCTTAAATCTATTTTGTGAAATCGAGTGGCTGTGCTCATAATTTTGGTGATTTGTATATTGCCATCATTGTATGCTCGATTTTATCTTAAATCTTCATGGGATCCATATGGTCATACAAAGTGAATTAAAGTAGCGGTAGTAAACAATGATGTTTGAGTGAATTTTCAATGAAAGTATATTAATATTTGAAAAGAAGTTGTAGATGAATTAAAGGAAAATGATGATATTTGACGAGTTTTTGTAGAGGAGGATATTGCTCAAGAGTGAACTAGATTGGGACAATATTATGCAAATATCGTTATTGAAACATGATTTTCAGAAAAATTCATTACGGTATTGGATGAAAATCCTACTAATCCACAACTGCATTATACTGTGAACGAAAAATTAAACGCTATTGCTCCTAAAATCACGAATATGTGAACCTCTGCAATTAAAGAAAATATTGAGAAAAGGTTTACAAAAACGGTAGAAGAAGTTGTGATGTGAAAATTGAATGAAATAGGAGCTACTGTCCAAAATGATAAGAGTAGTATTTATTCATTTATCGATATAGTTCACAAAATAAATAATGAAGTGGAATGATTAGATGATGTTGTTGATTCTTCTATCAGAATAGCAAAAAATGCTAGAAATAAATTACAAGAATTGGATAATAATATGCCAAACATTTATGATACTATAGATGATTCACAAGTGTTTTTATCTGATGTACAATGAATATCAAAAGACAGCCTAAATTTATTGAACAAGTCTTCTAAAAATCTTAAAAGAGATTTTTCTGATCTTGAGTCTACTTTAAAAAATATAGATAATCAAGCTGATCCAATCTTGGCTAAGTTGGATAAATGAGAAAATATTGCTATTGAAGATTCGGAAAAGTTGTCTAACGAATGTAATGTAGCCAAATGAAAAGTGGATAATTTAATATCAAATCTACAAGGAGTAAAAACAAAATTAAATGAAATCAGCTCAAACATAACTTGAACTCAAATTATCATAATGCCAATTGATAGAGCTATTTCAAAATTAGAATCTATCAAAGATAAGCTAAACAAAATTATCGAGATATCTGGCAAAATCAGTGATGATACAAAGAATCTCAAAGATAATAGAAATAAATTAAGATCCAACATTAATGAAATTGATGATGACTTAGATGATATTTCTGATGAATTGGATAAAAATATAATTCCATGATTGAAAAATATATTATCAGAGCTTTATGATTTAGCTGGCATCTGAAAAGATACATTTGGAGATTTTGAAAATAATGAATTACCCGGTATACAAAATGATATAAATTCTGGTATTGATGTATTAGATGATACGATAGATAAATTGGAAGATTTTAGGAGGGACGTGCCGATGATACAATCAAATGTCTCAAAACTCGATAAAGAAATGCAATCAATAAAAAATGATTGAATGATAAATGAATTTTTATCTGTCGCGACACTGGATCCCGAGCGTTTTGCAAATTTCTTTTCAGCACCTATAGAGCTTGTGGAACACAAGCTTTTTTCAATCCCAAATTACGGATCAGCTATGGCCCCATTTTTTACGACGTTGGCAATTTGGGTATGAGGTCTCTTGATGATTGCTATGTTTTCTACTAGAGTAAAAAATAAAAAATTTGAAGCATGCAAAAGATATGAAAAGTTTTTTTGAAAATATTTATTCTTCCTGACAATATCGATAGTTCAATGATTAATTGTTTGATTATGAAATATCCGATTTTTGTGAGTGTATGTAGAAAATATATGAGCATATATTGGTGCATTTTTGTCCTGCTCATTAGTGTTTTCTATGATTGCATATTCCTGTGTACATACATTCGGAAATGCTGGTAAGGCAATTATGATTTTGCTTTTAGTTTTACAATTATCTGGATCTGGATGAACATTCCCAGTAGAAATGTCTGATCCATTTTTTCAAACAATAAATCCTTATCTTCCATTCACATACGCTATTAAAATTATGAGGGAGGCTACTTGATGAGTTGTCCCACAAATATATTATATGAATTTATTGATTTTTTTATGATTTTTTGGAATATTTGCAATAATTTGATTAGTAATCAGGCCGTTTATTGCAAAATATGTATCGAAATTTGATAATAAATTTGCTGAATTAGAGATAATTGAACATTAGTTTAATTATTCTTCTTTATTTTGGATTCTTTCAATATCAAGGATTGTTACATGAAATTCTACATTTTCACGGGTTTGTTTATCATTGAAATCTATCTTTACGTCAATAGGAGATACTTCTAATATAATTCAGTTTAATGATCATAAATTAATTTCTTCTCAAATTTTTGGATTTGTTCAAATTGTATTTATTACTGTTGCAGGTATTTTTTGGATTTTTAATTCATTATAATTTATTCCGTATCATTCTTTTGGGTCGCTTGTGGTAAATTGTTTTGTCTCTCAAGATTTTAGACCAATTAATTCTGTATCGAATATTGGAAAACTATTATTTGCTCAAATAGTGAGTGTCTCAATTTTATCTTCTTCTACAATTTCTCAATCTAGTAAATAGGAATCATAACTGATTGTTACTGTATCTCATTCTTGGATTGTTATTATTTCTTTTGTCTTTTTACATCATGTAAGCAATACTGTAGAGCATAATGCAAGGATTCAAAGAATTGCTAATTTTTTTTTCATGTTTTAGTTGTTTAAAATATAAATTTAATTTATTTTTGATTTTATGAAACGTTGTCGTGATTCTTGTGGTGTCTCGTGATGATCTTTCTCTTTATTTTCATTATTTTGATTTTCAACTTCTTTTGGTGTTGTAGATATTTTTATAATATATTCTCAATCGAACAATATGTTATTTTTGTGGGATAGAAAGTACATGGAGTATTCTGAATCAAGATATTTAGAATAAAAATTTTCAGCATAGGCTATTTCTTGTTCGACTGCATTAATATTATTGTTTACATTTTTAATTTCATCTACTATTGTGCTATAATTTACGTATGTTTTTATAGCGATTAGCATTACAACTATGGCAAAAATTCATCAAAATACTTTTATTTTATTTCAATGTCTTGTTATTATTTTTTGTATGTAATCTTTTCGCATATCATCTTTGTAATGTGTAATTTTTTTTGTATCTTTATATATGATATTCTTTATTGAAAAATCAAGAGAAAAATGTAGAGTAATTAATAATGAAGAATTAAGACTGAATGATCTTGAAATCTTAAATTATTAATTTTTAATTATTAATTGTTAATTGTTTTGTCTATACACAAGTTACCAGAGTATGTAATAAACAGATTAAAAGCATGAGAAGTGGTAAATAGACCTTCAAGTGTAGTAAAGGAATTGGTAGAAAATAGCTTGGATGCTGGAGCAAAAAGTATCGAAGTAAATATTGTTGATGGAGGAAAAAGTATGATTTCAGTACAAGACGATTGAGAATGAATTCAGCTCTCAGATATGGATTTATTACTTGAAAGATATGCTACTTCAAAAATAAATACGGATGAAGATTTATTATCTATTTCTAGTTATGGATTTAGATGAGAGGCTTTGGCTAGTATTTCTGAAGTTTCAAAAATTACCATAATGTCCAAGACTGCATACAGTGAAATTTGAACTAAATACACAAAAAGATGATCAGAGCAGATTATGACACATGTTCCTGTTCCTTTTCAACATGGAACTATTGTCTCTGTGGAAGACTTGTTTTACAATGTACCAGCTAGATTAAAGTTTTTGAAATCTGCGCAAACAGAATTTTATTATTGCTATAATTATTTTGTAGATGTAGCAATTTGGCATTATGATAAAAGTTTTGTTTTAAAGAAAAATGATAAAATAATTTTTGATTTGAAGTGAACAGATTCTTTGATTGATAGGATAAATGATATTTACAAAAAAGATTGGTCAAATAATTTGAAACCTGTGGAATTTGAAGATGAAACTATGAGAATTTTGTGAGTACTGTCAGATCCAAGTATTCGTTTTTGATCGGCAGATAATATTAAGATTTATGTGAATTCTCGTCCAATTCAGGATAAAACGATTTATAGGGCATTGATGGATGCTTATCGTAGACAGCTTACTCCTTGAGAGTATCCATTGGCAGTTTTGATGTTGGATATCAAACCAGATTTGGTTGATGTGAATGTCCATCCATCAAAACTTCAGGTAAAATTTGTAGATACACAATCTGTGTACAAAAATATTTATGAATCTGTTTTGACTTGTTTATGAGATAGCAAAATTACAGATTATAGTAACAATACTTTTGTTTCATCGAGGCCATTTGCAGAGAGTAATCACTTTTCATCAAATAATTTTCAGTTTTCTGGTTGATGATATAAGGGGCAAAATGTTTTTATGTGAAGTGGTGATTTGCACAATAACCCAAAGACTTTGTTTGGACAAGATGATGTTAGTTTTTGAAATGTTTCAGCTGTCTCTCAATGATTTAATTCTAATTCAGAAGCTGTATTTTCAAACCCACAAATTTGAGATTATCAAGTAGTGTGACAACTTTGGAATAGCTATATTGTAATCCAGTGAGCTGATGCTTTGTACTATGTAGATCAGCATGCATTAGCAGAGAGAATAGCTTTTGAGAAAATGAAAAAAAATACAGATTTTTCAAAAGAATTATTGCTTCAGCCTGTGAAATTTAATGTGACTGATGTGGCTGATTTAGACAAAAAAATAGAGGAAATAAATAAATTTGGATTCGACTGTTCATTATTAACAGAGAATATGATGGTTGTTTATGCTGTCCCAAAAATATTTATCACATATCCAGTAGAATTAGAAAAATTATTCAATTATATTCTGTATTTACCGGAAATTACATTTGATCATATGTTGGACGGAATCTATGCTACTAAAGCTTGTAAGACATCAATAAAAGCGTGACATAAGTTATCGATGGATCAGATGATAAATTTAATTCAGGAATGATTTGAAAATATTGATGGAATGTTTGTTTGTCAGCATGGTAGGCCATCGTTTGTGAGAATTGATAAGAAAAAAATTGATGAATTGTTTGATAGGTAGATTTTTAATTAATAAATAAAAATGCAGAACTTAATCTGCATTTTTTGTGAAAATCTAAATTATTCAATATTTATACCATATTTATCAGCAAAATTTTGTTCAATTTTATCAAGTTTATTGGCAATAGATACCATATAATAAACCATATCATCAAATTCTTTTTTTAATTTATTTGTTGGGTTTTGCGTATATTGATATAATGTGTTTAAAAGTTGTGATATATACAAATTATCTTCTATTACAGCATTAAAAAATGTTGCATCTCAATTCCACGAACCGATATTAATTATATCATTTAAAGATTTATCACAAGTTTCTTTTGCTTCTTTTAGACTATCATTATCTAAATTCTTATTCATATTTTCAAAAGTATTAGCACATGATAAAATATCATTTCATAAAGAGTTATAATAATCTTGGACTGTTTTATTTTTAGCTATTTGAGATCTCATTAGCATAAGCATAACATATCATCTAATTTCATCATTTGATGTTCAAAGACTAACAACATTATCAATTATTCAATTAGTTTCTAAATATTCCAAATGTGCAGTATAATATGGTATAGCACTATTCATTACATCTAAATTGTTAGATTCTCTATTTAATAATCTTGAAAGTACTGTTGCAAATTCAGCTCTAGTAACTTTATCCCATGGTCTAAATTTTGTTATTCATTGTCACATTAATCATAATTGACATGATTTTGTTACTCAATAATCATAATCTTCATTTGATTTATTTGGTACATCCTTAAATGAACAATTTAAATTTGTATTTGGAGTTAATCATAAAACATTTATTGCATAGTTAGATATCATTTTTGCCATGGCTATCCTATCTAAACTTCAATATAAATCGGCTTTTTCTACGGTAGGCATTGTCGTTATTTTGTTATTGAATGCAAAGTTATAAGCGATATTTTCATAGTTTGAAAATGTATTATATGAGGATGAATCGATGATTTTTATGCATTTGGTAGCTTCAGAGTTTCGTTCGAATCAATCTTTGCAAAAACATTCGTCTCAAATTGCCATTGAATTATCTCAGTATCGAGTTTTGCAACTTTGATCCATTTTTACACAATAATTCATATCAGGGCTATCCCATCAATATCAATCTTTGCAAAAACATTCGTCTCAAATTGCCATTGAATTATCTCAGTATCGAGTTTTGCAACTTTGATCCATTTTTACACAATAATTCATATCAGGGCTATCCCATCAATATCAATCTTTGCAAAAACATTCGTCTCAAATTGC